>JACCDW010532683.1_pt1 | contig 17448 bp, 18 predicted proteins | sample 7449781 | NCBI WGS metagenome assembly JACCDW01 (sample SAMN15323449, study PRJNA562643) | freshwater metagenome | isolation source: river surface water | place: USA:Blue River Watershed | collected 2017-08-18
CTCTTGACCTGATGTCTGCAAGCCAAGATCGTCTTAAACAAGGAGCATCGTATGCAAAAACCAGATCCCTTTTTCGACAGAAGAACTCTCCTCAAAGTCGCCGGCGCTGGTGCAATCGCGCCTTCTTTGGTTTTGCGGGACCTGTACGCGCAAACGGGGACCCCGCTCAAGTTGACCACCGGGTTGAAGTTGGCAAATTACGGACCGTTGTACGTTGCTCAGCGCAGTGGACTTTTTGAAAAACAAGGTCTTAAGCTAGACCTGGATGTTGGTGGCAGTGTCAATGAGCCAGTTGCTATTGCCCTGTCGGGCCGTGGTCAATTCGCCGCCACGGGAACGGGTATGGCTATGAATGCCACCGCAGAGGGCGGTCGCATGAAGGTCATTGCAAAGATGACGGGTGCTTTGGGTATGTGGGTTATCGCCCGACCTGGAACTAACTTCAAGTCACTTAACGACTTCAAGGGCAAGAAGGTCGCCAGTCTGCGCTTCCCATCGAATACGGTGACTTCCCCTACGTTTGCTATGAAGAAGTTTGCCAAATTTGACGCCAAATCCTCTGGTGTTGAATTCGTCGAAGGCCCCCCAGGTTCAATCGTCAGCGCTGTAAGGGAGGGGCGTGCGGATGTAGGTGTTGTCTTTGAATGGGACGCCAGCCTTGCGGCCCAGGCGGGTCTACAGGTTGCCTATGGTTTTGCTGATGAAGTCGGTCCTATCCTGTTGACTTCGGTCATGGTCAAAGAGGATTACATCGCTTCAAATGCAGACACGATCCAGCGCTTTTGCAATGCTCTTGCAGGTTCCATGAAGCTTATCCGCGACGACAAGTCAGCCTACGTTTCAGCCATGACCGCTGAATTCACGAATCTGGATAAAGCAGTGATTGGTGCAGGCTGCGACCGCTTGCTTGCAACTAAAGGGTTTGTGCCAACGTCGCCTGTTGTGACCAAAGCTGAATGGGATGCCATCGTCGAGCACGACACACTTGCCGGAACAGTTCGAAAAGCCTACTCCTTCGAAGAAATGGTGGATAACCGTTTTGCCGAAAGAGCGGCTGCATCAGTTGGAATTAGGGGTTGAGATGGGAGGGGCAACTGCATCTAGTCCGCAAGCTGCCTCTCATTCAAGTCCCAAGACTGGTGCTTCAATGAGAAAAATAGTCTTCTACCAAGCTGCGTTAGTGGTGGGACTTTTCGTGGCTTGGGAGGTATTTGTCCGCTTGGGCATCCTTCCCGTTTACCTTTATGGACAGCCTAGTGGCATCTTGACGAAAGCGTCCAGATTGTTCCTAGAGGGAGATCTTGCTCGGGATATAGGCGCAACCGCCTTTGCGTCCATTACGGGTTTTCTCGCTGGCACAGCCATAGGCAGTACGGCGGGTCTTCTCTTGTGGCTATCAAAAACCGCGGCAGCGGTCTTGCGTCCCATCATCGTGGCTATCAATGGTGTTCCCAAGATCGCATTAGCCCCGTTGATCGTTGTGTGGTTTGGTGTCGGCTTGGGCGCAAAAGTGGCGATTGCAGCAAGTTTGACTTTCATCGTCTCTCTCATTGCCGTGTACCAGGGAACGCAGGAGGTGGATGAAGACCTCGTCAAATTGATGCGTTCGTTGGGAGCAAAGCCATTGACCATATGGCGAAAAGTGATCGTTCCAGGATCCACGCCTTGGATTCTCTCGACCATGCGACTGAACATCGGATTTGCAATGATTGGCGCTGTGGTTGGTGAGTACATCTCTTCCAAGATGGGCCTGGGATACATGATTTACAACGCGGGTGCTTTGTACGATCTTAATTCGGTTTTCGTGGGCATCTTCTGTCTTATGGCACTTGCATTGGCACTAGATGCTGTGCTGGGCCGCATCGAAGCGAGGTTCAAATGGTGAAGTCGGTTAAATCGACCGAAGTTGTCTTGCATGCCGACAACGTAACCATGGCTTTTGCAGCTGGAACGGCAAGCGAAGTTCTTGCCTTTCGGAACATCAGCTTTTCGCTGCATCAAGGTGAAATCTTGGCCATTGTGGGGCCATCAGGATGCGGTAAATCAACACTGTTCAATGTGATCGCAGGCCTCTTGAGACCTACCTCTGGCTCAGTGACGGTTGACGGAACATTAGTCGATGATGCGACTGGTCACGTGGGCTACATGTTGCAAAAGGATTTGCTGCTTCCTTGGCGTTCTGTACTTGAGAACGTGATGCTCGGCCTTGAAGTGAGTGGGGCGGCGGACCAATCGGCGCGTGAGAGAGCAATGTCATTGATCAACCGGTACGGTCTCGGTGGCTTTGAGTCTGCTCGTCCAAAAGCATTATCTGGAGGCATGCGGCAGCGGGTTGCGTTTATGAGAACGCTGGCGCTGGACCCAAAAGCTATCTTGCTGGATGAGCCGTTTTCAGCGCTAGATTTCCAGACCCGCTTGATCTTGCAGGGTGATGTCAAGCGCATCATTCGCGAACAAAACAAGGCTGCAATTCTGGTGACTCATGACATCGGTGAGGCCATCGCCATGGCAGACCGTGTCCTTGTTCTCTCCCACCGTCCCGGAACGATCAAGGCTATTCATGATATAGACCTGGGTGATGAGACTGACCCCGTGGCTGTTCGCCGAACCGAAGCATTCAATAACTACTTCGACGTTATTTGGGGTGAGTTGGATGCTCATGTTGAGGCTGCCGCATGAAGCAACTGAAATGCCATGAAGTCATGGAGTGCCCTGAAAACTCTTATGCGGCGCTCAGGGAGCATGCGAGCTTTCGACCTGAAGATACAGCTCTGATCTTTCCTCTGGCAGGTGCCAAGCTGACCTACGCTCAGTGGCTTGACCAGTCGAATCGGCTTGCTGCTGCCTTGCAGGGTATGGGCGTCAAAAGTGGCGACCGCGTCGGTCTTTGGGCTGAAAACCGGGCTGAGTGGGCCGTCGCAATGACGGCTCTAGCGGCGCTAGGCGCGGTGCTGGTTCCGGTAAACACGCATTTCCGTGAGGAGGATCTGCACTATGTGATGACTCACAGCAGTGCATCTGTGCTGATTCTTTCTGAGCGGTACCGCAACAATTCCTACTTGCAGATGGCGCTAGGGCAGCGCGCTGATCTTCCACATCTGCGCGAGATAGTTTGTTTTGAAGAAGTCAATCTTCCAGGCGTTCGTTCATACCAGGACCTCATAAAGAATTCGTCTTCTAGCTTTGAACCTGCTGCTACACCCGAGGGGACCTTGGGGAGCATTCAGTACACCTCTGGGACCACCGGCTGCCCGAAGGGCGCTGAGCTGTCATTTAGTGGAATGATGCTTAACGCGGCAATCACCGCAAAGCGGCTTGAGTTGGGGCCAAAAGATCGATGGACTTCCATCATCCCTTTATTCCACTGTGCGGGATGCATCATGAATTTGACGGGCTGCTTGTACGCTGGTGCTGCATACGTAGGAGTTCCATCGTTTGATGCCGAGGCGATGCTTCAGATAGTTGAATCCGAGCGTTGCACATTGCTCACCGGTGTCCCGACATCATTTCTCGCGATGCTTGAGCATCCTGCAAGGTCTAAGCATGATCTGAGTTCTTTACGCTCGGGAACCTGTGGCGGTGCAGACTGTGACCCTTCTGTGCTGGAGCGGTGTGCCAAGGAGTTCCCCATACCGGGACTGGTTCAAGTCTATGGACAGACGGAATCGAGCACGCTCATCTCATTGGATACGCCAGCTAGTGAACATCGTTGGACAACTGCAGGACTGGCTCTTGACGGCACTTCACTGCGCGTCACCCATCCGGAGACTCGCCACCCCCTCCCCTTTGGTCAGATCGGTCAGATTGAGGTCTGCGGACCGACGGTCATGCTTGGCTATCACCGTCAACCCAATGAAACAGCTCAGACCATTGATGCGGAAGGCTGGATGCAGACCGGTGATCTTGGTTACCTGCGAGAAGACGGGCGCCTTGTAATTGCAGGTGGCCGCCTGCGCGACATGATCATTCGGGGTGGAGAAAACATTTACCCCGTGGAGATTGAAAACCTTCTGCGGGAGCATCCTGCGGTTCACGAGATCGCAGTCTTTGGTGAGCCCGACAAGTACTATGGCGAAACCGTCTCAGCCTGTATTCAGCTCAAGCGCGAAGTATCCGCCAATGATTTGGGAGACTTTCTGAAAGGCCGAATCGCTGGCTTTAAGCATCCGGTTCGCTACTACCGAGTCGTCAGTTGGCCGATGACTTCGAGCGGAAAGATCCGTAAGCGTGATCTTCGGGAAATGGCTGCCGCAAAGACGTTGGAGCTCTTGGGATGAAATCTGCGTCACCCGGGCTGATGCACGTTTATCGTGTGACCCCAGGCCAAGATGCCAGTGCTTCTGCCATCGGCAATACAGGAGTCGATGTCGTTTCCTCGCCTTGGCTGGTAGGCGCTCTGGAAGAGGCAAGTCATCGGGTGGTCAGAGACCTGTATGAGCACGGCGAGGCAACCGTGGGTGCCCACCTGGACTTATCCCATTTGGCACCGGCTTTTCCAGGAACAGAGATCACAGCCCATGCCCGCCTAGTTCAAGTCAACGGGCGCAAGCTTAAATTTGAAGTTCGTGCGTTCCAGGGCAGTCGTGAGCTGATGTCCGGAACGCATGACCGTGTACTCGTCAAGCTTGACCAATTCATGGCAAGTGTTAAGGGCTTGCCAACCGAGCATCGGGCTGCAGGTGGTGCGCTTGCTAAAAGCCCAATTGACTTCTTTTTTGACTTTCACAGCCCTTGGTGTTGGTTCGCCTCGCTTCGAATTGAAGAATTGGCCACCCGCGTTGGCAGGCCTATTGCCTGGAAGCCGCTTCACCTGGCCCGCTTGATTGAAAGAATTGACGGACGCCGGCCCTTGGATGCAAATCCGGCTTTTGTTAAGTGGTTCAAGCAAGACATGCTCGATAAGGCCAAGAGCCTTGGCTTGCATCTGCGTTATCACCCGCACTTTCCGTTGCGGCCAGCTCGTGCGTTGCGTGCAGCGGTCTTCGCTGCTGAACAAGGCAAGGCAGCAGCCTTTGTTCAGGGCGTGATGAAGGCCTACTGGAGTGAGGAAGGGGACATTGAAGACTTGGATCTTCTGTCGCAGATCGCTGGTGAGTGTGGCCTTGATCCACAGGATTTGATCAAAGCCATTTTCAATGACCGCTGCAAGAACCGTATCGAAGAAAACACCTTGGAGGCTCAGCAGCGGGGTGTGTTTGGTGCCCCTAGTTTCATCTGCGAAGAGAAGCTCTTTTGGGGAACCGACCGGATGGATCAACTGGAATCCTGGGCGACCTAAGAAACGGGTGTCCGTTTCTCAGTCTATGGGTTGAGGCAGCACTTGCTGCCCAGCACGTTAGGACTGAAAAGCCCTAGAAGCTACCAATGAATTTGTACCTGGACGCGGGATGCCACAGGGCCGCCACCGATGCAACTGAACCCATCGAGTGTGTTTGCCGGTGCAGGACCAAGCATGGCGATCCGTGTTTGATGTCCAGCAACTCGCTTACCGATTGAGGTGGCACGCATGCCTCGATCTCGAAGTTCACTTTCTGCAGAGGTGCAACTCGGGTGAGATAGGCGTTGGGCGTCTGTGTTGTGAAGTCTTGCGCTAAGTAGTCAGGTGCGACCTCTGGGTTTACATAACGGTCCTCGATCTGTATCGGGATCTCGTTTTCAAAATGAACCACGATGGAATGAAAGAGCGCTTGCCCGACCTTGCGATCAAAACGTTGGGCTAGGACTTTCGTAGCTTTGGCTCGCTCTAAAAGTTGCAACTCGCTTCGATGTGTGTGCCCTCGGCTAGCGATCTCATCAGCAATGTTGCGGATCTCAACCAGCGTGGCTTGGTATTTGCGCTGAGCGACGAAGGTGCCAGAGCCTTGGATGCGTTCAACGATCTGCTCTTGGCTGAGTTCACGAATCGCTGCGTTCACCGTCATGCGTGAGACGCCAAACTCCTTGGCCAAAGCCTCTTCCGATGGGATCGCCTCACCCTCTTTCCATGCCCCAGCCTGAATTTTGGCGAGCACGTGGTTTTTGATCTTGCGGTACGTCGGTATCGCTGAGTTGGTCGTCACATTTTTCATCAGGGTTTTCCCGAAATCGGAGCGGTTGACTGGACTTTAGCCAAAAGCATGGCGATAATTGTATAGACAACTTGAGGCTAAAAGGAAAAAATTCGAAGGTCTGCTTTGCATCCTTGGCGTCTCATGGGGTGTCTCTTTCAACACACACAGCAGGAGCTGGTATGAGCCTTCTCTCTTATGGATTTCGTGGCCTGGTGTCCGTGGCCACCCTTGCAGTCGCTTCGACTGCGGGCAATGCTTGGGCGCAGATTAAGGTGGGATTGAATGTTCCACTGACTGGATTTGCTGCAGCTGACGGCAAGTCTGCCCTTGATGGCGCAAAGCTTGCAGTGGAGCAAGCCAATGCAAAGGGTGGCGTTGCCGGTCAAAAGATTGAGCTCGTCATTTATGACGATCAGGCCACGGCCAAGGAAGCTGTCCCAGTGGCCACGAAGCTTATTGAAAAAGATCAGGTGGTCGCTGCTGTTTCGGGGTCTTACTCGGGCTCAACCCGTGCCGCTGCTTCAATCTTCCAGCGCGCTCAAGTGCCCTATGTGGTTGCTTACGCGATTCATCCAGACATCACGCTGGCCGGCAACTACATGTTCCGCGTCTCCGCCATGGGTGAAGTTCAAGGCCGTGGTGGCGCCAAGCTTGTCCAAAACCTGGGCAAAAAGCGCGTGGCCCTCATCACTGTGAAGAACGACTTTGGTCAGGCGCTGGCGGCAGGCTTTAAGGAAGCGGCACCCAAGCTCGGGCTGAGCATCATCAGCGAATACGAATACGCGATGCCCGACCGTCAGTTCGGCCCCCTGGTGAGCAAAGTCAAGGCGGACAACCCAGAGGTTATCTACGCTTCGGGCTATTTCTTCAACGCTGGCCCCTTGGTGAGCCAGTTGCGTGCTGCCGGCGTGACGGCGCCGATCATTGGCCAAGAAGGCTACGACTCGGACAAGTTCATCGAGATCGCAGGCCCTGCGTCTGAGGGAACGCTCGTGACCACATCGCTGGATCGTGACTCCGACTCGGCTGCCACCAAGGCTTTCTTGGCTGACTATCGCAAGGCCACCAATGCTGGCGCGGACATGGTTGCTGCGTCGACTTACACCGCTGTGAGCGTATTGGTCGAGGGTCTGAAGAAGACCCGTGGCAAAGGCGGTGAGGAATTGGTCAAGGCAATCGAGGTCGGTCAATATGACACCCCCATTGGCAAGTTGTCATTCAATGACCTGCATGAAGTCAAGAAGGACATCCAAGTGCAGGTTGTCAAGGACAAGGCCTTCAGGCGCCACTCTGTGATCTCTGATGCAGCCTTGCTGACTCCCCCGAGCAAAGCAAAGTAAGTCGGGATCCCTCATGTTGATGGTCGAACTCGTCGCCCAGGGCTTGGTCCAGGGCAGCATCTATGCGCTCATCGCGCTGGGGCTGACCCTGGTCTATGGACTGCTGCGCATTCTTCACGTGGCTCATGCCGCCTTGTTCACCTTGGGCGCCTATGTTGGCGTATTGGTGTGCAATGCCACGGGCAGCTTGCTGTTGGGCTTCGTGGCTGCATCAGTGCTGGCAGGAATTGCGGGCGTCGCCATGTATCGGCTTGCCTATAAGCCATTGCTTGGTCAGCCGCCTTTCGTTGCCCTGATTGCGTCGATCGGCCTTTTCATTGCCGCCGAGGAGGGTTTTCGGATCGTCTTCGGCGCGCAATCTCTCTCGTTCGTGGCGCCAGCGCTGCAGCAGCAGATTCAGTTGGGCGGGGGTGTTCAATTCAAGCTCGCTGAAATCATGGTCATGGTGTCCACCGTCCTGATCATCGGTGTACTCGCATGGCTTCAGTCGCACACACGTGTTGGGATTGCATGCCAAGCGACCGTATCGGACCCGCAAATGGCGCAGTCATTTGGTGTCTCACTGCAGCAGGTACGCAACATCAACTTTTTAGTTGGCTCGGCCCTGGCAGGATTCGCAGGCGTCTGGGTGGCTCTTCTGAATAACCTGGTAGAGCCGACCATGGGAAGTGTGCCTTCCTATAAAGCTCTTGCCATCATCGTTTTGGGCGGACTTGGGTCCGTTCCAGGCACGCTGGCTGCATCGCTGGTTCTAGGGATCGTTGAGTCTTTTGGAACCATTTATCTGGGCCAAGTGATGGATCGCAATGCAATCGCCTTTGCATTCTTGATTGCAGTCTTGATGGTGCGCCCCCAGGGGCTGTTCTCGCGCCGGTAAACGTGCCATGAATTACGAGATATCACTAGTTACAACGATGGCGATAAGCGTGATGTTCGCGCTTTCGCTGAACTTGATCACCGGCTTTTGCGGCCAGATCAGCCTCGGTCACGCTGCGTTCTTAGGCATTGGTGCATACACAGGCGCACTCCTGGGGAAAGCAGGGATACCCTTTCTGGCCACGCTGCCCGTGGCCATGCTGCTTGCCGGCAGCATAGGTATTCTGGTGGGATTGGCCTCTTTGAGGGTACGAACGGATTTTCTGGCGATCACCACGATGGGCGTCGGCTTTTTATTTGTGGGTGTTGTTCGCCAGCAGGAGTTCCTTGGCGGAGAACTTGGTGTTTCCTCCATTCCAGACCATGGCTTTGGAAAGCTTGGCTTCATGATCGCGGCTTTGGCCGTCTGCGCTGCAATCATTTTGCTGTGTGTCTACATCCGCCTGGCGTGGATGGGCCGCGTTTTTCAAGGTATTGCAGAGGATGAAGACACCATGCGTGTTCTGGGCATTGATGTGCCGCGCTACAAACTGGTGGCGTTTGCTTTGGGTACAGCATTGGCGGGCGTTTCCGGGGTGTTCTATGCGTACCACCTTCAGTTCATCGGCCCAGACAGTTTCGGATTCGTGGAGTCGATCACTGTGCTGTCCATGGTCGTGTTTGGCGGGATTGGATCCGTTGCCGGGGTCACGATTTCAGCTGCGGTGCTGTCAGCCCTTCCTGCCTGGTTCCAATTCATCGGCGACTACAAGCTGCTGGTGTATGGCGGACTGCTGTTTCTAATGATGCGCTTTTCACCAGGCGGCATGGCGTCTTTGGTCAAACGTTTCGTCGCGACCATACAAGGCAAGGGAGCACAGCCATGAGCATGTCGCCTGCAAAACCATCAGCACTGCTGCAGGTCTCAGAGGTTACGGTTCGATTTGGGGGCCTCACAGCGATCGATAACGTCTCGTTTGACGTGGCTGAAGGCGAGTTACTTGGTCTGATTGGTCCCAATGGAGCGGGCAAAACGACGATGCTCAGGGCCATTATTGGCGTGGCACGTCCTGCCAGCGGAAGTGTTCGTCTTGATGGTCACAAACTCGACGGTCTTCCGATTCATGCGCGTATCCGCAAGGGACTGTCGCTGTCCCAGCAGTTGGTCCGACCATTTCGCGAGTTGACTGTGATCGAGAACGTGGCATTGGCCGCCGGTAGCGTGAAGACCATTACGCCATGGCGATCGTTGACACGTGTCTCGCGTGAATCCGAGCTTGCCAAAGCGCGTCTCATGCTGGAGCGCGTGGGGATTTCTGCTCATGCAGATCAGTTCCCCGCGACTCAACCTCTGGGTGTACTCAAGCGCCTTGAGATGGCCAGGGCTCTTGCGTTGGAGCCTCGACTCCTGCTGCTGGATGAGCCGCTTGCAGGCCTGAATTCAAAAGAGGCTCGCTCGCTGGCGGACACCATTGCGCAGGTACAAAAACAAGGAACAACAGTGGTTCTCATTGAGCACAACCTTGGCGAGGTCATGCGCATCTGCGAGAGATTGGTTGTGCTGGACAACGGCCGAAAAATTGCTGAGGGGCAACCACTCGTGGTGATGGCAGACCCAGCGGTTCGGGCGGCATATCTTGGTGCAGACACGGTTGCTGAAAGCCAAACCGACAGCCCATCAGTTGCAGGAGCAGTTCATGCTTGAGCTAAAAAATCTGTCATGCGGCTACGGCGCATTTGAGGCCATTCACGATCTCTCTCTAGCCTTGCGGCCCGGGTCCATCACGGGTCTCTTGGGGGCTAATGGTGCAGGCAAGTCGTCGACATTGATGTGTGTTGCCGGTCACGTTGCGCAGAAAAATGGATCCATGCTGTTTGATGGCGAGGACATTGGATCGCTAGATCCGATGGAGCGTGTACGGCGCGGGATCGCGATCTCGCCCGAAGGGCGCCGCCTGTTCAAGGACCTCACCGTCGAGGATAACTTGCGCGTCGGTGGCCTCATACAGCCTGTGACCAATTACAAAGACGATCGTGATCGCGTGATTTCGCTCTTCCCACGTTTGGGTGAGCGGCTCACTTCTTTGGCTGGGAATCTTTCTGGTGGAGAGCAGCAAATGCTGGCCATTGGAAGGGCTTTGATGACACGCCCTCGCCTGATCATGATTGACGAGTTGTCGCTTGGCTTGATGCCCAAGGTGATTGATTTGTGCTACCGCGCGCTTTTGAAGTTGCGCGATGAGGGTATGACCGTTTTGTTGGTGGAGCAGAACACCGAACGCGTGCTGAAGATTGCTGACGATGTTTGCGTCCTGGAGTCAGGGCGCGTGGTCTGGCAAGGCTCTGCGGAGGCCGCCCGCAATGATTCCCATCTCACTGCAGCCTACTTGGGCATGCATTGAATTTTCATTCTTACTTTCGAGGCTTATATGACTACTCAACGTGACCCCCGTCTGGATCCCACCCGCATTATTCGCGCTCCTCGTGGCAACACCCTCAATTGTAAAAATTGGGTTGCTGAGGCTGCCTACCGGATGGTGCAGAACAACCTCGACCCCGAGGTGGCCGAGAACCCCCAACACTTGGTCGTTTATGGTGGCATTGGACGCGCCGCCCGTGATTGGGCTTGCTTTGATCAAATTTTGGCGTCCCTCAAAGAGCTGAACGACGACGAGTCGCTGCTGATCCAGTCGGGCAAGCCAGTCGGCGTTTTTAAAACGCACACCAACGCGCCCCGCGTGCTCATCGCCAACTCCAACCTGGTCCCGAAATGGGCCAACTGGGAGCATTTCAATGAACTCGACCGTAAAGGTCTGTTCATGTACGGGCAGATGACCGCTGGAAGCTGGATCTATATCGGAACCCAGGGCATTGTCCAGGGCACCTACGAGACCTTTGTGGAGGCAGGACGCCAGCACTTCAACAATGACCTGACCGGCAAGTGGATTTTGACTTCTGGCATGGGCGGCATGGGTGGTGCTCAGCCTCTGGCGGCCACACTGGCGGGCGCATGTTCGTTGAACATCGAGTGCCAGCAAAGCAGCATTGATTTCCGTCTGCGCACCCGCTACCTGGACAAACAGGCCCATGACATTGATGAAGCGCTGGAGATGATCAAGTACCACACCTCCCGCAAGGAGGCGGTATCGATCGCCCTCTTGGGCAATGGCGCTGAAATCTTGCCTGAGTTGGTCAAGCGTGCTCGTGCTGGAAGCATCAAGCCCGATCTCGTGACGGATCAAACCTCTGCCCATGACTTGATCAATGGGTACTTGCCGATTGGCTGGACTGTCGAGCAATGGAGGGCTGCACAGGCGGATCCATCCCAGCACGCGCGCCTGACCCAAGAGGCCGCTCACGGTTGTGCTGTTCATGTACAGGCCATGTTGGACTTCCAAGCCATGGGCATCCCTACGGTCGACTACGGAAACAACATCCGCCAGGTCGCTTTCGATCAAGGCGTGAAAAACGCATTTGACATCCCCGGCTTTGTGCCAGCGTACATTCGCCCCTTGTTCTGTGAAGGCAAAGGTCCGTTCCGTTGGGTGGCCTTGTCTGGCGACCCAGAGGACATCTACAAAACAGACGCCAAGATCAAGGAGCTCTTCCCAGACAACCACCATACGCACCGTTGGCTGGACATGGCTCGTGAACGTATCAGCTTCCAGGGCTTGCCAGCGCGTATTTGCTGGCTTGGCCTTGGCGAGCGTCACATCGCAGGCTTGGCCTTCAACGAGATGGTCCGCAAGGGTGAGCTCAAGGCGCCGATCGTCATCGGTCGAGACCACCTCGACACGGGTTCTGTGGCGAGTCCGAACCGCGAAACCGAAAGCATGAAAGATGGCACGGATGCTGTGAGCGACTGGCCTCTGCTTAATGCCCTGCTCAATACGGCCGGCGGCGCAAGTTGGGTCAGCTTGCACCATGGTGGCGGCGTTGGCATGGGCTATTCACAGCACTCCGGCATGGTGATCGTTGCCGACGGTACGGATGCGGCAACTGAGCGCCTTGCTCGCGTGTTGGTCAATGACTGTGGCTCGGGCGTGATGCGCCATGCTGACGCAGGCTACGAGCGGGCCGTGGAGACGGCCAAGAAGCGAGGTCTCAAGCTGCCCATGATCACGGGCTGATTCAGGCGGAAGACGGGTATGGCGCTGCATTGCTTTGATCGGGCGAGCCTTCCGTCTACGCCCTGGAAAAATGGCGGAGGTATCACGCGGGAGATCGTTTGCATGCCTGAGGGGGCTGATCTTGATCTCTTCGACTGGCGAATCAGCATTGCCGAAGTCGCAAGCGACGGCCCCTTTTCTTCCTTTCAAGGTATAGATCGCGTGATCACATTGCTGGAGGGCGCAGGAATGCGCTTGTCCAGCAATGATGGCGATGCAAATCATCTTCTGGTCAAACCCCTGGAGCCCTGGGCTTTCCCGGGGGAGATGGGTGTTCACTCGACGCTTCTTGGTGATGTTTGTCATGACTTCAATGTCATGGTTCGTCGCCAGCGCTATCGCACAACGGTGACTCCCCTGCGCGGCCTCCAGGCTTTGGAGCCGTCCTTTTCAGGTTTGCTCTTGGCCTGTGGCGGGTTCGTTCAGGCCGAGCTCGGTGATGGCCGATCCTTCAGCTTGGATCAAGATCAGGGAGTCTGGTGGACTGACGAACTGTTGCATTGGCAGATCAAGGCCTCACCTGAAGCGACGCTGCTGGGCGTAGCCCTTCACAAGGTTGGAAATGAGCAAATTTGATTTTTCGGCTCTGCCGAGTGCCGATGGTGTTTGGCATCACCTGCACCTGGCTCCGCAGGCATTGGCGCCCACATCCCAAGCAATTGCCGATGCAATCATCGTTGTGCATAGGAGGCAGATAGCCTGGGTTGGTGCACAAAAAGACATGCCCACAGATTTGCCCAAACGGCTAGGGCTTGATCGGCAACACGACGGCGGGGGCGCCTTGGTCACCCCTGGACTTATTGACTGCCACACGCATCTGGTTTACGGGGGCAAAAGATCCCACGAATTTGCTATGCGCCTTGCTGGTGCCGGCTATGAAGAAATTGCCAAAGCCGGTGGTGGTATTGCATCGACAGTGCGCGCCACACGTGAGGCCAGTGAGGATGAACTGTTTGACTCGGCTGCTTTGCGGCTCCAGCCCCTGCTGGACGAAGGAGTCTGCGCCATCGAAATTAAATCGGGTTATGGCCTGAACCTTGAACACGAGCGTATTCAACTGCGCGTGGCACGGCGCCTTGGTGAGGTGTTCGGCATTACTGTGCGCACCACGTTTTTGGGAGCACATGCGCTTCCGCCCGAATACGCCGGTCGCAGCCAAGACTACATAGATTTGGTCTGCAACAGCATGCTTCCAGCCTTGGCGCAGGAGGGCTTGGTTGATGCAGTGGACGTTTTTTGCGAGCGCATCGGTTTTAGCTTGGCCGAAACTGAGCAGGTGTTTCGTTGTGCGCAGTCCTTAGGCTTGCCGGTAAAGCTGCACGCAGAGCAACTGTCGTCAATGGGGGGCGCTGAACTCGCGGCACGCTATGGCGCTCTTTCGTGTGATCACATCGAGCATCTGACAGCTGAGGGCATTGCTGCCATGAAGGCTTCAGGCACACAGGCCGTCCTGCTGCCTGGTGCCTACTATTTCCTCAGGGATACGCAGCTGCCGCCCATTGAGGCCTTGAGGCAGGCCGGAGTCCCAATGGCCGTCTCCACGGATCACAACCCAGGGACCTCCCCTGCCCTTAGCCTGCTGTTGATGATGAACATGGCGAGCACTATTTTTAGGCTCACTGTTCCAGAAGCGATTGCGGGAGTCACTTGCAATGCGGCAAAGGCCCTGGGTATCCAGGATAGTCATGGCAGCATCGCCCTCGGCCAGCCAGCGAATTTCGTGCTCTGGCCCTGTCAAGACGCGGCTGATCTTGTTTACTGGATAGGGCAGCACCCATCTTGCAAAGTGGTACGCCAAGGGCGGATCGCAGTTAACCCGTGAGTCTTTGATGAGTCAATCCTTGTGGGCTGAGCACGCCCTTTTGCCAGACGGCTGGACCCACCATGTTCTCCTGCGGTGGGATGAGGCCGGTACGCTCCTGCAAGTGACGCCGGGCACCCCCACCGAGGAATTGCCAGCAGGCACTCATCGCGCTTCTGGCCCGGTGATCCCCGGCATGCCGAATTTGCATTCTCATGCCTTCCAGCGCGCCTTCGCGGGGCTGACCGAGTACCGCGATCAAGGGCAAGACAGTTTTTGGACATGGCGGACCTTGATGTACCGCTTTGCCTCTCGCTTGTCGCCAGAGCAGATGGAAGCCATTGCCACGTGGCTGTATATCGAGATGCTCCAGGCGGGTTACACAAGCGTCTGCGAGTTCCACTACATCCACCACGATGCAGATGGTCGCGCCTATTCAGATGATGGAGCCCTAGCACACAGCCTCCTGCGTGCTGCAAAAAGGGCTGGGATCGGCATGACCCTCTTGCCGGTGCTCTATCAAACCAGCGGCTTTGGCGGAACCCCGCCGAATGAGGGGCAACGGCGCTTCTTCCGAAGCACTGACAACATGCTTGCTCTACTTGACAAGCTGCGCCCGGCTTGCGATTTGCAAAGCGCGCGTCTTGGAGTAGCCCCGCACTCACTTCGCGCCGTTCCTCCAGATAGCCTGAAGGCAGTTTTGGCCGGTCTTGATTCGATTTCGCCAAACGCGCCGGTTCACATTCATATTGCTGAACAGACGGCCGAGGTCGATGCGTGTCTGGCATGGAGCGGCCAGCGTCCTGTGCAATGGCTTATGAACCATGCCCAGGTCGACGCCCGTTGGTGTCTTGTACATGCCACTCATATGGATCAGGCCGAGTACCGGGGGGCTGCTCAAAGTGGTGCCGTGGCAGGGCTGTGTCCGACGACGGAAGCGAACCTGGGGGATGGAATTTTTGATTTCTCTACTTGGCGCTCATTCGGGGGCGCATGGGGTGTGGGATCAGACAGTCACGCCTGTGTCGATCCTGCTGAAGACTTGCTGATGTTGGAGTACAGCCAGAGGCTGGCCTTACGCCGGCGCAATATCGGCAGCGACAGTACGCATTCCCAAGTGGCTCGCGCCATGTGGCTGCAAGCAGTCTCCGGAGGGGCTCAAGCCGCTGGTCGACCCGTTCAGGGCCTGCTGCGCGGGCAGCAGGCGGACTTTATCGTCCTGGATGAAAAACACGTAGTTCTGCAGGGCCTCCCAGCAGATCTCATGCTCGCCAGTCATGTATTCGCCAGCAGTCGCAGCCGTGCCATCAGTAGCGTTTGGACGGGTGGCCGTCAGCGAATCAAAGATGGTCTTCATCCCTTGCAGCCCGAAGCGATCGAGGCATTTGTCAGATCGCGTACTGAACTTTTGAGTACTTGAGCATGAACTTTCAAACCACTGAACCTGCGTTTTACTTCCGTGCTGGAACTCGACCGCTGTTAATTTCTATGCCGCATGTCGGCACCCACGTTCCCGAGGAGTTGGCGAATCGGTTTACAGAAGAGGCACTTCGTGTGCCCGATACCGATTGGCATCTTCAGAGGCTTTATGACTTTGCCGATGAGCTGGGTGCTTCCATTTTGGTGGCGACCCACTCCAGATACGTGGTCGACTTGAACCGTCCGCCGGACAACCAAAACCTTTATCCTGGACAAGACACGACGGGGCTTTGCCCTGTAGATACTTTTGACAAAGAGCCTATCTACACGCGCCAGGAGTACCTACCCGATGATGCGGAGATCACGCAGCGCAGAGACACTATCTGGAAGCCGTACCACCATCAACTGGCTACCGAATTGCAGCGCCTTCGTTCCTTGCACGGCAGTGTTGCCTTGTGGGACGCTCATTCGATCCGCTCACTGGTGCCACGATTTTTTGAGGGTCGCTTGCCGGATCTAAATCTGGGAACGGCCGCTGGCACCAGTTGTGCTCCAGAACTTGCTGAATCGCTTCTTCAGATCGCTTCCTCGGACTCATATCACACTGCGGTCCTCAATGGACGATTCAAGGGGGGGCACATTACCCGGCAATATGGAGACCCAGCAAATGGCATTCATGCGGTGCAGCTGGAGATGTCCCAGCGTGTCTACATGGATGAGACTTACCCGTTTTCATATCGAGAAGATCTTGCCGTGTGGATTCAACCTACGTTGCGACTCATGGTTGAGGCTACATTGAGTTACGTTGAGGGTCGTAAATGAATCGACCCGGAATCTGTAGACACCTTCGAGCCTCAAAACTGAGGCCTAATAGGAGGTGCCATGAATCAAAAGCGATATCCAGAAGAATTCAAGATCGAAGCGGTCAGGCAATCGCCGAACGGGGTCACCCGGTGGCTGAGGTTTCTGCCCGGCTGGGGGTCAGCACCAGCGGTTTGGCTTCGTAAACGACACCAATCTTGTCTTGCCAGATGTGCCACCGGAATACTTCATGGCTCTCTCGTTTAGGCTACCAACACCAAGCGGCACCGTTGCCTATCATCATGCATTCGGTACAACGAAGTAATGACGGCAATGGGTCGGAAGCCGACCCAGGGTGGCGATATGTTCGAATCCCCAATCCCACCAAAAAAAAGGGGGGGGCGGAAGCTGAGCGAGTTATTTAAACAATCCCTCCTACTCCGCCAGATATTTCTACACTTCAATTTCAACTCACAGGCGCCCTCGTGGCGCCTGCCTTGTTTGGTCCCGGCAGACGGCTTTGCCAAGATGGTGACCCATTGGCTAAAATGGCTAAAAAGTTGAGGGTCCACGATGAGAGTCTCTGCCACTGAAGCCAAGAACCGATTCGGCAGCCTGTCTGCTCAAGCTAAGCGAGAACCGGTGTTCGTCGAAAAGGCGGGCCAGCTCGACACCGTGATCATTTCCGCCGAGCACTACCACGCCCTGCAGGCCAACCACGACAAGGCCAGCCGCGCCGGGCGTAAGAAGAGGTTCGAAGCCGAGTTCGGGGACTGGATCGCCGCCGAGAATGCCCGCGTCGAAACGAACGGCGTTCCTGGTGCCGACTTGCGTCCTTGGTGAGGCGTGCGTGGCCCAGTACGATGTTTTCGCCAATCCGAGCAGTAGCGCCAATGCAGGCATCCCCTATGTGGTGGTGATCCAGAGCGACCTGCTCGATGCCTTGGCGACGCGCCTGACCATACCGCTGGCGGCGCTCGATGCCACCACCCGCATACCGACCGCGCTTTGCC
>JACCDW010909275.1_pt1 | contig 17431 bp, 15 predicted proteins | sample 7449781 | NCBI WGS metagenome assembly JACCDW01 (sample SAMN15323449, study PRJNA562643) | freshwater metagenome | isolation source: river surface water | place: USA:Blue River Watershed | collected 2017-08-18
AGCGGGATGATCGTGGCCCTTGAAAAAGTGATTGAATCCAACTTCGTAAAGCGATGCGCTGGAGGCGAAGCTAGAGATGTGTCCACCTACTGCAATTCCTGGACGCTGCGCGCGGTGCACCATAATCGCCGCATTCCATCTCATCCATGCTCGGTATGTGCGCTCAAGCTGCTCATCACCTGGGAACTGCGGCTCGTCTTCTGGGCTGATTGTGTTTATGTAATCGGTTGTTGGAACCAGCGGAACATTCAGTTGCAATTCGTGGGAGCGTCGAAGCAAATTAAGCATTACTTCACGAGCTCTACCGCGACCTTGCGTTTTGGCAAGAGCATCAAGTGATTCCAGCCACTCGGCTGTTTCTTGGGGATCCTTATCCGGCGTGGTGACCGAGAATGCGTCCTGGTTGTTTAATGACAAGCTAAGCCTCTTTTCGTGGCCATTTTCCGATTGCCCATTTTGTGAGCTAGTAAAGTCTATTCAGCTAGCCCCCCTTCCGCTTACCATGGTCTAATGGCCCAAAGGAGCAATAAATGAGCGTTTCAGTAGGCGAAAAAGCCCCCGATTTCACCCTTAGCAACCAGCACGGCGAGCAGTTTCAGCTCAGTGCACATCTAGGCAAGCCGGTCGTGCTCGTCTTCTACCCATTCTCGTTCTCTGGGGTCTGCACCGGCGAGCTGTGTGAGCTCAGAGACAACATTGAAATGTTCAAAGATTCCAAGGTAGAGCTGGTGGGGATCAGCGTTGACAGTAAATACACCCAGGCGGCCTTTGCTAAGGCTGAGAACTATGAATTCCAACTCCTTGCTGATTTCTGGCCGCATGGCGAGGTTTGCCAGCAATATGGCGTCTTTTTAGAAGACAAAGGTTTCGCAACCAGAGCAACATTTGTCATTGACGCAGATGGGGTGGTGGTAGCCAAATTCGTGACTGCCCCTGGCCAGGCTCGCAATCTCAGCGAGTATCAATCAGCCCTGAAGCTGCTCTAGAGCGCTGTCTGTAGTAGTATCGCTCCGGGCCTTTAGCTCAGTTGGTAGAGCGCCACGCTTACACCGTGGATGTCATCGGTTCGAGCCCGGTAGGGCCCACTCGAATTGGCTGCAGTTTCGCTATTTTTCTGATTGGCTTCAGTTATGACCCTGAGCAACTTACTTGCCACCTTCGAAACCCTCTGGCCAAAAGCGAGTGCGGAGGAGTGGGACAGACCCGGTTTGATGGTTGGAAATCCAAAGCAAGAAATCAAGAAAGTTTTACTTTCCGTTGACGTCACAGCTGAGGTTCTCGATCAAGCCGTGCAAGAGAATTGCCAACTGCTAATTACTCATCATCCACTTCTGCTCAGGCCCGTTCACGAACTCGGAGAGTTGACGCTGAAGGGGAACCTCGTCACCAAAGCCATCCACTCAGGACTTGCAATCTTCTCCGCGCACACCAACGCAGACATAGCTGCCGGCGGCGTATCTCAATCTCTCGCTTCGGCCATTGGCCTGAGAAATCTCTCGCCACTTGATCCAGCATCAGGCCATGGGATTGTCGGAGACATCGATGAGCTAACTCTGGTTGATTTTGCCAGAAAGATATCTAAGGCAATCCCAGCAACAGCGGCTGGAGTGAAGGTTGCCGGAGATAGCAATCGATTAGTTTCTAGAGTCGCCTTGGTTGGCGGTGCTGGCGACAGTTTTCTATCACTTGCTGCAAGCGCGGGAGTCGATGTCTTTATCACTAGCGATCTTCGTCATCACCCAGCCCAGGATTTCATCGAACAAGCAAAGTTGACCGATGGCCCTGCGCTAATTGATATCAGCCACTGGGCCGCTGAGTGGGTCTGGCTCGACAAAGCAGCCGAGCAGCTTTCTGCCAAGCACCCAGAGGTTGAGTTTGTGGTTTCTGATTTGCGAACGGATCCCTGGGATTTTGCGGTGATGCAGTGAAGGCGAGCAGCGAACAGCTTGAGCAGCTTTGGCAGCTGCAGAAGCTGATCCTTCAGCAGCGGCGTTTGGTTAGTGACGCGAAGGCGCTTTCCTCGGGTTCAAGTCTTCAGCCTTTAGAGGCTGAGATTGCTGAGCTGGCAGAGATGGCAAGAAACCAATTGATGGCAGTCGAAGCGCTGCAGCAAGAGAAGAAGAGAATCGATAGCGACTTGGAACTGGTGGAAAAACGCATCCAGACAGATAGGGAGCGTCTAAATGCCTCCAGCAGCACCAAAGACATCTCGGGCATTCAGCATGAGATTGAGGGGCTTGAGCAACGAAAGAGCATGCTGGAGGACACTGAGCTGGGAATTTTGAACGAGCTAGACCAGCAAAAGAGCAAACTCGATGAGCTTTCCAATCAAAAGGCTGGTGCAGAGCAAAGACTTGCGGAAGCCAAGCAGAGCCTTCGCTCACAACTTGATGAAATGAAGAATGAGAATCAGGGGCTGAATCAGGAGATTGATAACTTGCGCAAGCAAACCCCTGCGGAATTGCTGGAGCTATTTGACAAGAAGCTGTCCAAGGGGGTGGCGATCGGAAGACTGGTTAGATCAGCCTGCAATGCCTGCAACATGAACCTAAATTCAACGGCGATTGCGGATATCTCCAGTGTTCCTGCAGATGAGGTTGCTTTTTGTCCTGAGTGTGCGGCGATTGTGATTCGCGCATGATTTATCTCTATGCAGATGGTGCATCCAGGGGGAACCCTGGTCCTGCTGCCTACGGCGTTCACATTGAAGATGAAAAAGCCAATCCAATCGCCGATTTTGGTGAAGCTCTTGGCATTGCAACAAATAACCAAGCCGAATACGCGGCTGTTATTGCCGGGCTGAGGTATCTAACTCAAACCAATTACCGCGAAGTCATTATTCGCATGGACTCCAAGCTGGTGATTGAGCAGCTGGGCGGCAATTGGAAAATCAATAACCCGCAGCTGCGAGAGCTTGCCGATCAGGCCAAGGAGCTCCTTCGAGACTTCAGCGTTCGATTGGAGTGGATTCCAAGAGAGCTAAATTCAATGGCAGACGCCAATGCCAACACCGCTTTAGATGAGGGCAACTTCTCCACTACATCCCAAGCGCAGCTTGAACTTGCTTCTGTGCAGCCTCGATCAATCAGGGCGCCAAGACAGTATTTGGAACCAACCACCATCATTGTTGTTCGACATGGCCACACAGAAAACACAGAGCGCAATTTAGTGTCCGGTGGCGACGGAACAGACCCAGTTTTATCAAAGCTAGGGGAGCGTGAAGCCAACTCGGCAGCTACGGAAATCCCAAAAATCTTGAAGCTATTCGATTTACCTGAACCTGCAGTGGTTGTTCATTCTCCAATGGTTCGAACCACTCAGACAGCTGAGGCAATTGCTAAGCAGTTCAGCCTTGACCTGCAATCCGATGACCGGTTAAGGGAAATTGGTTTCGGCGAGTGGGAAATGATGGACATGGCAGTTTTGGAAACTGACTCTCTAGAACTGGTATCAAAGTGGCGCGGATCTCTGACCGCTTCACCCCCTGGCGGAGAGTCTGTGAATCAAATGAAGGATCGAGTTTGGCAGTCGCTGTCTGAGATCATCGAGAGCTTTCGAGGAAGCTGCGCTGTTATCTCCACTCACATGATGCCAACCAGGGCGATTGCAGCTGCTGCACTAAGAGGCAGCGATAGCGTCTTCTGGAATCTAAACACTTCTCCTGGTGGAATCAGTGTTTATCGCTTTTTTGGCATTGAATACGCTGAGATTTTTGCGCTGAACTATTGCGCTCACCTTACTGAAAAGTAGGCTTATAGCGATGGGTCGGCCAGGCGGTCGCGACATTGTCGAGGAACGTCCGGGCTCCAAAGAGCAAAGTGGTGGGTAACGCCCACCCGGGGTAACCCGAGAGAAAGTGCAACAGAAAGTAAACCGCCCGCAAGGGTAAGGGTGAAACGGTGGTGTAAGAGACCACCAGCAGCGGAGGCAACTTCGTTGGCTAGGTAAACCTCACTTGGAGCAAGACCAAGCAGAAGACGATTGAGGACTGCTCGTCCAAGTCTTCGGGTAGGTTGCTAGAGCGGCTAAGCAATTGGTCGCCGAGATAGATGACCGTCCGCGTAAGCGACAGAACCCGGCGTATCGGTCGACCCATCAATATTTTTTATTGGCAATGGCAGCAGCGCCGATGATGCCAGCCGAGTTCTTGAGCTTGGCAGGAACAATCGGAGTCTTTAGCTTGAGCAATGGCAGAAATTCTTTGTGCGATTTGCTGATTCCTCCACCGACAATAAACAGGTTTGGGGATAGCAACAGCTCCAGTTGGCTGTAATACATCTGCAGTCGCTCAGCCCACTGCTCGAAGGAAAGCCCTTCTCGCTCCTTTGCGGCAAATGACGCTCTCGTTTCGTAGTCGACGCCTTCAAGCTGAATGTGGCCAAGTTCTGTGTTTGGAATCAGCACGCCATTGTAAATTAGGGCTGTTCCGATTCCAGTGCCCAAGGTGGTCATGATCACAAGGCCTGGTTTGGATTTTCCTGCACCAAAAATGGTCTCCGCATAGCCTGCGGCATCAGCGTCGTTCAAGACTTCTACTTTGCTATGAAGGGCGTTGGAAAAAAGCTCCTCAGCGTCGAGATCTATCCAGCGCTGGCTGACATTGGCAGCCGATTTGGTTACCCCGTCCTTTACTACGGCAGGAAAGCAAATACCGATGTTCTTGTCTGAACGCTCAGTTAGTTGGGATACGATTTGCGCCACAACTTGCGCGATTGCCTCGGGCTCGCCACCAGCAGGCGTCTCAAGTTTGATACGTGATGAAAGCAATTCGCCATCTTTTGTGTCAACCAGTGCACCTTTGATGCCAGTTCCACCAATGTCTATGCCGATTGCTTTTCTAGCCACTAGGCCTCCGTCAAAATCTCAGGTCCATCCTCTGTGATGAGGATAGTGTGCTCGAACTGTGCAGTTATGGATTTGTCGGCCGTGGTGACGGTCCAGCCGTCATCCCACATTTCCCACTCGTGCGAACCCAAAGTGATCATTGGCTCAACCGTGAAGACCATTCCTGGTTCTATTAAGGTCCGATAGTTTGGGTCGTCATAGTGGGGAATGATCAGTCCGGTGTGAAAACTGGTTCCCACTCCGTGTCCCGTGAACTCTCGAACCACTCCGTAGCCAAAACGCTTGGCGTAGGTTTCAATCGCTCTTCCAATTATGTTGACTTCTCTACCAGGCATTGCGGCTTTAATTCCTCGGTGCATGGCTTCGCGGGTGCGTTCAATCAGGTCGAGAATCTCCTGTGAGGTAGCACCGATTGCAACTGTTCCGTTGGTATCTCCGTGAACACCATCGATAAAGGCGCTGATGTCAACGTTTACTATGTCCCCTTCTTCCAAAACGGTGTCATCGGGGATTCCGTGGCAAATTACTTCGTTGACCGAGGTACAAAGCGACTTCGGGAATCCGCGATAGCCAAGAGTGGAGGGGTATGCACCCTGCTTCACCAAAAACTCATGCCCAATCAGGTCGAGGTCGTCGGTAGACATGCCGGCTTTCGCTGAGCTCAGGACAACCTCTAGAGCCTGCGCTGCAATTTTGCTCGCTTTGCGGATTTGCGCAATGGTCTCGGTGTCATAGCGATCGCCACCAACATGTGGCCTAGGGGTAGGTTTGCCAACATACTCAGGTCTAATAATTTCAGCTGGCACGGCTTGCAGCGCAGCGATTTTTCCTGGAATGAGTTGTCCGCTTTGATTTTTTGGCATCGGGCAAATTGTAATTGGCGATAAGTTGATAACCATGCAAGAGAAGAGATTCTGGTTCAACACCAAAACAGGTGAAGTTGAGGAGGGTCCCAAATCACTTGGTCTCGATCGAATTGGACCCTTTGATTCCTATGCAGATGCGCTCAGAGCGGAAGAGATTGTTAGATCTCGCGCTGACAAGATTCGAGAAGAAGATGAAGAAGACTAACTAAAGCTCTCAGCCTTAGATGGGAAATCTCCACCTCTGACATCATCTGCATATCTCTTTGCTGCGCTAGCGAGCTCATCTCTTAGCGCAAGATACTGTCGGGCGAAGCTAGGAATCCTCTCTCCAAGACCTGCGAAATCGGTCCACACCAGAATCTGAGCATCAGTGGCATTTCCAGCACCAATTCCAATTGTTGGAATCTGCAACTTCTTGGTTATCTGCTCCGCAAGTTCTACCGGCACCATTTCAAGCACGATTGCGAAAGCACCTGCCGCCTCAATTGCTAGCGCCTCCTGCAGCACTCGTTCGGCGTCATCTGCTCGACCTTGAACCTTGTAGCCAGATAAACCGTGGACAGTTTGCGGCGTGAAGCCAACGTGACCCATCACGGGAATGCCGTTTTCTACGAGCTTTTTGATTTGCTCGACTCTGGCACCTTCAATCTTGACTGCTGCCACCCCTGTTTCTTTGAGGACCCGAACTGCGTTTCTCAGCGCCTGGTCTGCGCCCTCTTCATAGCTACCGAAGGGCATGTCAAAAACCACGAGTGAACTTTTGGCTGATTTGGCAACCGCCTTACCAAAAGGAATCATTTCTTCCAACGTCACGGGGATAGTGGTGTCATTAGCGAGAACGGTGTTGCTGGCGCTGTCGCCGACTAGCAGCAGTTCAATGCCCGCTTGGTCAAAGATTTCGGCAGTTTGCTGGTCGTAAGAAGTAAGGCAGGCGAACTTCTTGCCTTGCTGCTTTAGCTCGCGCAGCGTACCTGTTCTTATCCTCATAGCTTTCCAAACCTGGTTGTAATTGGAACTCTTCTTCCGCTACCAAATGCTAGCTGAGTGGTTTTGGTGCCAATCGCACCCTGGCTTCTCTTCCACTGTGCTTGACGTACCTTCTCGTCTATTTCGGCCACTAGCGTGCGGTCAAAACCAAGGCCGACTACTTCATCAACTGTGGCGGATTTCTCAATCAAAAGTCTCAGAACATCATCCAACAGCTGGTACTCAGGCAAGCTGTCCTGATCGGTCTGGCCGGGTCTTAGCTCAGCTGAGGGTGCTTTGGTAATGGAGCTGACAGGGATGATGGACTTTCCCTTGCTCTCGTTGTACCAACGAGCCAACCACCAAACGTCGGTCTTGAAAACATCTTTGATAGGCGCAAAACCACCAGCTGAGTCTCCGTAAATAGTTGAATAGCCAACTGCAATCTCCGACTTATTGCCGGTTGAAAGAAGCAGTCGATTATCGGTATTGGAAATACCCATCAAGGTAACCATTCGAATTCGAGCTTGTAGGTTCTCCTTCGCTAGCTCGGATAAAGTCAGCATTGACTCAAAACTGGCATGCGGTTGCTCGATTGGAATTTCCCTGAACTCACATCCAACCTGGGATGCCAATTCCTTGGCATCGGCAATCGAGTGGCTGGAGGAAAATCGTGAGGGTAAAGCAACACCGAGAACATTCTTCGGCCCGATTGCCTCGGCAGCAATCACACAGCTGAGCGCGCTATCAATTCCACCAGAAAGTCCCAGCACAACCTTCGACTGATTGGTCTTTGAACAGTAATCGCGAAGACCAACCACAAGTGCTTGGAAAAGTTTCTCTGGATTGTCATCCAAGATTTCAACAATCTCTTCCGATTTTGTAAACATGCCCTCGGCAAACGGTGCGCGAAATACCTCTTTGCCGTCTTTGTCAATCAGAAAGCTATCTCCATCAAAAACCAGCTCATCTTGACCGCCACATAGATTCGCATAAGCCACCGCAAAATCCTTTTGGAAGCTTCGCGCGGCAAACCTTCTCTCTGATTGCTTGGCTCTGGTGTAGGGGGAGCCGTTCGGTACCACCAGTAGATCAACACCAGCATCTTTTAGTCGCTGGGCTTGGGGAGATGCGGAATCCCAAATGTCCTCGCAAATTGCAACTGCAATTTTTTTGCCCTGCAGTTCAAATATCAGGTCTTGCTCGCCTGGCACAAAGTTTCGCCAATCGTCAAACACGTCGTAGGTGGGGAGTCGTTGCTTGTCGTAGCGGCCAATCACCTTGCCATTAGAAAAGACAGTCGCTGAGTTGTGAGCTATCGCAAAGGCTGACTGCTTGACATCGCGCCTGGTTGCAGAGCTCACGTGCCCTAGAACAATCGTCAGACTCGGAAACCGCTTGGATTCTGCGACTAAATCTGCAAGAGCTTGCTCGGTTTTTTCAATGATGTCAGAGCGATAGCTCAGATCACCCAGTGGGTATCCGCATAACGCGAGCTCGCCAAAGACAACGAGGTCCACCTCTCCGTCTGCTTGCGATAGCTGTTTCAAAACCTGCGCAGCATTGTGCTCAAAGTCGCCAACCACCGGGTTGATCTGCCCAAAGCCGATACGGATTTCCTGCACAGCCACTAGCCTAGAGGGAGGTTCAGGAGGCCTAATGGACAAGCAGCAAGAGTTCGTACTGCGCACAATTGAGGAGCGCGGGGTCAAATTCATCCGGCTTTGGTTCACCGATGTTGCCGGAACCCTTAAATCCGTGGCAGTGGCACCTGCCGAAATCGAGGGTGCATTTGCCGAGGGCATTGGTTTTGATGGTTCAGCTATCGAAGGTTTAGCTAGAACCTCGGAAGCCGACATGCTGGCGATTCCAGACCCCAGCACCTTCCAAATTCTTCCCTGGCGCGGAACCGTTGATCCTGCCGCCAGAATGTTTTGCGACATCGCAACCCCAGACGGCAAGCCCGCCGCAGCGGATCCAAGAAATGTTTTGAAGCGGGCTCTCGATAAAGCTGCATCACTGGGATTCAGCTTCTATGTGCACCCGGAAATCGAGTTTTATCTGCTGAAGTCTGCCGAACTGGGACCAGACGGACTTCCACAGCCGGTAGACAACGCTGGTTATTTTGACAATGTACCCGGCGGCACCGCGCACGACTTTAGGCGTCGAGCAGTAACAATGCTCGAGCAGTTGGGCATCTCGGTTGAGTTCAGCCACCACGAAGGTGGGCCTGGACAGAATGAGATTGATCTTCGCTACGCAGATGCACTCTCAATGGCAGACAACGTGATGACATTCAAAACAGTCATCAAAGAAGTTGCTATTGAACAGGGCGTGTACGCAACCTTTATGCCTAAGCCCTTTACTAATCACCCAGGCAGTGGCATGCACACCCACTTTTCACTATTCCAAGGTGATAAGAACGCATTTTTTGACGCTGGAGCTCAGTACCACCTGTCAAATACCGCAAGACAGTTCATGGCTGGTATTTTGCGTCACGCACCCGAGATCACTCTTGTTACCAATCAGTTCGTAAATAGCTATAAGCGTCTTTGGGGTGGGGGAGAAGCTCCGAGCTATGTCAGCTGGGGACACAACAATCGCAGTGCTCTAATTCGAATTCCACTTCACAAGCCAGAGAAAGCCCAGAGCACCCGAATCGAATATCGCGCTATGGATTCGGCTGCTAACCCCTACCTCGCCTATGCGCTTTTGCTTGGTGCAGGACTCAAGGGAATCGAAAACGGCTACGACTTGCCGCCGGAGGCTGAGGATGATGTTTGGTCCTTGACCGACATGGAGCGCAGAGCTTTGGGAAACGAGTCGCTTCCACAGTCGCTGGATCACGCAATCAAGAAGCTTGAAACATCTGAGCTTGCTGCAGAGGTATTGGGAGAATCAGTGTTCAGCTATGTGCTCGCCAATAAGCGAAACGAGTGGGCTGAATATCGCGCTCAGGTGACGCCGTTTGAGATTGAGCAAAACCTGCGAACTCTCTAGATGGCCCGCTCAAATCCGCTTAGCGAATTAGCCCGCTTGGGTTTTGAAGAGCTATCGGAGAGCATAAAAAAACTTGACCAGTTGGTCGAATTGGTGGGGGACTGGGGCCACGCAGCTCTAGCCCCCTTATCAAAATCGCCCTCGCCTGATCGAGCACTTGATTCACTGCTGAAACTGGCTGAGGTTGATCCCAATGCCATAAAGAAAATCCTCGCAGACAGCGATGCGGCTACCAGGCTGTGTCGGGTATTAGGAGCTTCAGATGCTTTAGCTGACTTTCTTACAAAGCACCCGGGAAATCTATCCGTCTTTGCCAGTGCACCTCAGATTTCGAAGAGCTTTTCTTTGGCCACCGCTGACAGGTGCAGTCTTCGTGTTGACTACCGAAAATATCTGCTTCAAATTGTCGATTATGACTTGGCATCAGATCCGCTCGATGCATACCCGCTCGTTGCAAAGGCCCTGACAAATCTGACTGACGCTGCGCTGCAGGCGGCACTTGATTTGGCTGGTATCGAACTAGTCAACGAGGGAAGACTAACGAGCGAGCAGCTGAGTGATTGCAAGCTGGCAGTAATCGCCATGGGCAAAACCGGAGCGGGCGAGCTCAATTACGTTTCTGATGTTGATGTCATTTATGTGGGTGCCGATGAGTCCATCGATAGCGCAACCAAGTTAGCCACTCGCTTGGCCGCCTGTCTTTACGATGCAGATTTAGAGCCAGGTCTTTGGCAAGTTGATGCAAACTTGCGACCTGAGGGTAAGGCAGGTGCACTGGTGAGAACTCTCGCCGCACACCGGGCCTATTACGAGAAATGGGCAGAGCCCTGGGAGTTTCAAGCACTTCTGAAAGCTCGATTTGCCGCCGGGGATGCTCAGTTAGGCAGCGAATACACCAGTCAAATTCTTCCTTTGATCTGGTCCTATCCAGAGCGAAGCAGAATTGTGGAGAGCACGAGGCACCTTCGCAAACGCGTCTTGGAACAGCTTTCGAAAGAAGAAGTGCAACAGGACATCAAGCTTGGGCGCGGTGGCCTTAGAGACGTTGAATTCACAGCTCAGCTGATGCAGTTAGTGCACGGAGTATCAGATGACACTCTTCGTAGCTCAAATACTCTCGATGCCCTAGCTAGTCTCAGTGCCGCAGGACTGCTAGCTCGCTCTGATCGGGACACATTGACTTCCAGCTATCGACTGCTGAGAGTTGTAGAGCATCGCATTCAGCTGATCAAACTTCGGCGAACTCATCTAATCCCAACTGACCCCTCCGAGCTCAGAAGAGTTGCCAGAGGCGTAAACCTGGATTGGTCTGAACAGCGACTTCAAGAGGAGCTAGATAAGACTCGATCAACCGTCGCAAGCCTGCATGATTCTGTTTTCTATCGGCCATTGCTGGCGGCAACAGCTGCGCTTGGCACAGGGGAAGTGAAGCTGAGCGACGAGGATGTGGTTAGTCGACTTAGAGCACTTGGATTTGCGGACCCGGGCGGAGCTGTTCGACACATAGGTGCTTTGACTAGCGGGGTGTCCAGGCGAGCAACAATTCAGAGAACTTTGCTGCCAGTTTTGATTCGCTGGATGGCAGAGGGAATTGATCCAGATCGAGCACTACTGAGCTTCAGAAGACTTAGTGAATCTCTTGGGGAAACACACTGGTTTTTGAAGATGCTGCGGGATTCATCCGGAGCGGCAGAGCGATTGATGAGAGTTCTCTCTTCCTCAAGTTTTATCGCTCGACTCCTTGAGCACATCCCTGACTCTTCCGCCTGGTTTGGAGATTCAGAGGCTCTTAAACCAAGCAGTTCCGAAAAACTAATGGTTGAACTTTCGGCAATTGCAGATCGAGAAGAGATCGAGAGTGCCGCTGAGCTGTTTAGGCAGGTTCGTCGACGCGAAGTGTTAAGAATCGCAATTGGAGCAGTTCTGGGTGAGCTTTCAATGGCAGAAGTGGCCCGTGGACTAACGGACCTCGTTGACAGCTATCTGGTTGCGATGCTGGCTTTGGCAAAGAAGCAAGTTGGAAGCGAGATTGATTTCGGGATTATCGCGATGGGCCGCTGGGGCGGTTCAGAATTGGGATTTGGGTCTGACGCGGATGCAATGCTGGTTTACGAATCTGAGCTCGAAGGCGCGCAGCAGCTAGCCGAGAAGATCGCATCAGCGTTGATGGTGCTATGCAAGGACTCACTACTTGAATTTGAACTTGATCTCGATCTCAGACCAGAGGGCAAAAATGGACCGCGAATTAGGTCACTTGCTAGCTATCAGGCCTATTACGAAAAATGGGCTGACACCTGGGAATTCCAGGCGCTCTTGCGAGCAAGAGTGGTTTCTGGAAGCCAAGGTCTGAGAGACCGTTTCACCGAATTGATCGACACCTATCGCTATCCGCAAGCACTGACCGAGAAGCAGCTCACAGAAATTAGACGGATCAAGGCCCGTGTCGAGGGGGAGCCACTTCCGCTGGGTGCCGACCCTGCGCGTCATCTCAAACTTGGACGCGGATCGATTAGCGATGTGGAGTGGCTAGTTCAGCTGTATCAGTTGCGCTACGCATCAGAGCATCCGCAACTACGCTCACTTGGCACACTCGGTGTTCTCGATGAGCTAGCCAACTTAAAAATAATTCAACCCCAGCAGGCTGATCAGCTGCGAGCAGGTTGGCTGATTTCAGCTAGAGCCCGCAGCGCGCTGGTGTTAGCGGTCGATAAGTTGGTAGACATACTTCCAACCGATCGTCGTCAGCTCGAGGCCACCGCTCGAATCTTGGAATACAGTCCGGGTGAGGCATCCCAGTTAGAGGACGACTATCTGGCTGCCACTAGGCGAGCTCGAAAAGTATTTGAGGAGCTCTTTTAAATGAAAAAGGGGCGACCGAAGTCGCCCCAAGTTCATTTGTTCTAGACGCCGTAGTAGAGCTCGAACTCGTATGGGTGAGGACGCTGAGCCATTGGCTTTAGTTCCTTTTCCCGCTTGTAGTCGATCCAGGTCTCGATTAGATCCTCGGTGAAGACATTGCCCTGCATCAGATACTCGTTGTCCTGCTCTAGGCTCTGCAGAACTGCTTCGAGTGATCCAGGCACCTGTGGAATGTTCTTGGCCTCCTCTGGTGGAAGCTCGTATAGGTCCTTGTCGACCGGGGCGTGCGGCTCGATACGGTTCTTCACGCCGTCGAGGCCTGCCATCAGCATTGCGGCGAATGCAAGGTATGGGTTTCCTGAGCTGTCGGGAGCGCGGAACTCAATTCGCTTTGCCTTCGGGTTCGATCCTGTCATCGGGATACGAATCGCAGCAGAACGGTTACCAGCCGAGTAAACGAGGTTTACAGGCGCCTCAAAGCCAGGCACTAGTCGGTGATAAGAGTTGATTGAAGGGTTTGTGAAAGCAAGCAAGCTTGGGGCGTGCTTCAAAAGTCCTCCGATGTACCAGCGCGCGATGTCGCTTAGCCCACCGTATCCAGTCTCGTCATAGAACAGAGGCTTTCCGTCCTTCCAGAGTGACTGGTGAACGTGCATACCTGAACCATTGTCGCCGAAGAGCGGCTTAGGCATGAAGGTTGCGGTCTTACCAAACTGGTGAGAGACGTTCTTGACGATGTATTTGAACTTCAAAATGTCATCTGCGCTCTTTACCAGGGTGTCAAAGCGGTAGTTAATTTCACACTGACCTGCAGTTCCCACCTCGTGGTGTGAGCGTTCAACATTAAGACCAGCAGCTTCCAATTCCAGGACAATTGCGTCTCTGATGTCAGCTAGGTGGTCAACTGGTGGAACAGGGAAGTAGCCGCCCTTGAATGGAGTCTTGTTTCCAAGGTTTCCACCCTCTTCAACACGAGCTGTGTTCCAGGTTCCCTCGATTGAGTCGACCATATGGAAAGCGGTGTTGGATTTAACTTCGTAGCGAACCTCATCAAAGATGAAGAATTCAGCTTCCGGAGCGAAAAACGCGGTGTCCGCAATGCCGGTTGATTGCAGGTAACGCTCTGCTTTGTGTGCAACCTGTCTTGGGTCGCGGTGGTAGAGCTCACCATTGCGTGGGTTATAAATATCAAAGTTGATAATCAAAGTCTTTTCAACGCGGAATGGGTCAAGCCATGCGGTTGAGACGTCTGGAATTAGCTGCATGTCGCTTTCGTGAATGGATGCAAATCCACGAATCGATGATGCGTCAAATAGCTGGCCGTCAGCAAAGAAGTCTTCATTGATCTGCGAAACTGGCAGATTGAAGTGTTGCTGGACACCAGGTAGGTCAGTGAAGCGAACATCCACGAACTTAACGTCGTGCTCTTTGATGTACTTCATTACTTCAGATGCGTTTTTGAACATAGGTTTCTCTCTCTTCGGTTGCCTAGATCCCGGAGGGAACGACTAAAACCTAGTGGAGAAATGTTTCAGAAATGTTAACCCTTGCGCTTGGGCGGGCGAACCTTCATGGGGTCAATGCCTTTAGGGATTGGGATGGATAGACCTCCCAGGGAGTCCAGGCGGTTGGCAACGGCCGTAACCTCAGCTCGGCTCAAGCTCTTCTTTAGCTTGTAGACGTGCTTGAGCAGGTTATAGAGCCTCACTCCTGAGTCGTCCAGGGTTACGCGAATTTGGTGGATCGTAACTCCTGGGGCAATTCGCTGGACCTTCCTTGCCTCGTCCTGCAGCATCTGTGAAACCCTGACTGATTCACCCTCACCAATCAAGACAACGCCAGGTCTTCCGATCATGCGATAGACCGCTTCCCGAGTCTTTGGGCTAATTGCAATTGGAGTGGGGCTTGCCCGCCAAGATCGTCTGATTTGAGAGTTCAGCACTGCTGAAACAGCACCAGTCTGTCCTTCGATTTGTCTATAAGCACTGCGCTCAGCTCTTCGAGACATGATGATCATTGCAACCAACAGACCGCTGGTGACTCCAGTGATTGTCCAAAGAGTAAACGACCAAGGCTCACCGCCGAACACGAAATAGCCCAGCGATAGTCCGATTGCTACTGAAAGTAGAAATCCGAGCAGCGCAACCCAAACACTCGAGGGGTCGTTTTTTGCAGTTACCTTATAGACCTGCCACAGCTGCTTGAGTCTGCCAGGTTGCTTTTCCTTCTTAGCCACGCGCCTAGTTTAGTTAGGCAATCGCGCTGGCTTGAGCGAATTCGACTTTATCTGCCAGGTGACGAAGGTTTTCTGGGATTACTCGGCCCTTGGCAATCATGCTGGTGGCCCAAAGTCTCCCAGCTCGATAGCTGGATCTCACCAGCGGCCCCGCCAGTACGCCCAGGAATCCAATTCCCTCGGCAATCTTTGCCAGTTCAACAAACTCCTCGGGCTTAACCCAGCGCTCAACTGGATGGTGGCGAGGGCTAGGCCGTAGGTACTGAGTGATGGTGACAATGTCTGTTCCAGCGTTGTGCAAATCGTGCAGGGCCTGCACAATTTCATCAATTTCCTCGCCCATGCCCAAGATCAGGTTCGACTTGGTTACTAGTCCATAGTCACGAGCCTGAGTGATCACATCCATCGAACGGTTGTAGTCAAATGCTGGTCGAATTCTTTTGAAAATTCTTGGCACTGTTTCAACATTGTGAGCGAAGACCTCTGGCAGTGCATCAAACACCTGCTTTAGGTGTTTGGGATTACCGGAAAAGTCGGGAACCAAAATCTCAACACCGGTCCCGGGTGATTGCTGATGAATTTGGCGAATCGTCTCTGCATACAGCCAAGCGCCTTCATCTGGCAGGTCATCCCTTGCTACGCCAGTGACCGTTGCGTATCTCAGCTGCATTTTCGCAACCGACTCTCCGACTCGTCGTGGCTCATCAGCATCGAACGCCGCAGGGCGGCCGGTATCAATCTGGCAGAAATCGCAACGTCTGGTGCACTGCGATCCACCAATCAAAAAGGTTGCTTCTCGATCTTCCCAGCACTCAAAAATGTTTGGACAGCCAGCTTCTTGGCAAACGGTATGAAGGTCTTGATCCTTCACTAGGGAGTGAAGCTGCTTATACTCCGGTCCCATTTTTGCGGTAGTTCGAATCCACTCAGGCTTGCGCTCAATCGGCACCGCACTGTTGCGCACCTCAAGTCGAAGTAACTTGCGCTCTGGCTTAGCCTCTGGCATTTGGTATTTCTCCCATTTTCTGCTCAATCAGGCTAGCTGCATCGAGCGGAGTTATCTCCCTAGATGCTAAAACACTCAAGCTCGTTGCCTTCGCATCGGCTATCCCACAGGCAACTATGTGCTCAAAAGGCTCTAGGGAATTACTGCAATTGAGGGCAAAACCATGCATGGTCACCTTTTCCGAGACACGAATCCCGATGGAGGCAACCTTTTCCTCACCCCTCGGAGTTTCCACCCACACCCCAGTGCGACCCTGAACCCTTATTCCCTTGATGTCAAACTCAGCAATTACATCAATAAGAGTTTGTTCTAGGTAGCGAACATAGGCGACAACATCGATTGGTTTGGGCAGATGCATGATGGGGTAGCCAACCAGCTGACCTGGACCATGCCAAGTTATCTTTCCGCCGCGATTGGTTTCGACAAAGTCCGACCCATCATTTGGCAGCTCACTTGCCTCAGTTCGTTTGCCAGCTGTATACACGCTTTTGTGTTCAAGCAGTAAGACAGTGTCCTCGCGCGCTCCTGAGACCACTTCTGAGTGAACTCGTTGTTGGAGTGAGTAACCCTCTTCATAGGAAAGGAAGGTAGGGCTGAAGGCTACTCTTTCAAATCTAGGCATGGTTTAGCACCGAGGCCTGCCAGATTGAATTAGATTCCAAGGTTAGCTTCGAACCTGGCTTCCTCAAGTCTCTTCTTTACATCTCCTAGGTAACGAGCAGCATCAGCACCATCGATGATTCGGTGGTCGTAGCTGAGCGCTAGGTAGACCATGGATCGAATTGCAATAGCTTCGTTTCCATCTGCATCCAACACGACGGCTGGACGCTTGGTGACGATGCCAGTTCCAAGGATTGCCGACTGCGGTAAGAAAACGACTGGGGTGTCAAACAGTGCACCACGTGAACCGGTGTTGGTGACAGTGAAAGTTCCACCGGAAAGCTCGTCTGGCTTCAACTGATTGCTTCTGGTTCGCTCAGCAAGATCAGCGATTGCCGCAGCAATCTGCGCGATGCTCAAGCTTGCGGTGTCGCGAATTACTGGTGTCAGCAGTCCGCGATCGGTGTCAACTGCAAATGAAATGCTTTCGCCGTCGTGATAAATGATTTGATCACCCTCGGCTGAGCTATTGATCTTTGGGTGCGCGCGAAGCGCCTCTGCTGCGGCAAGTGTGAAGAAAGGCATAAAGCTGAGCTTGTTGCCTGTTTTTGACAAGAAGTCGTTCTTGATTCTCTCTCGCAGCTGAGCGATGCCGGTTACATCGACCTCGACCACCGAGGTCAACTGCGCGGTTTGCTGCATCGAGGCAACCGCTCGTTCAGCCAAGACCTTGCGAAGACGAGACATCGATTCGCGAGTTCCGCGAAGCGCGGACGATACAACTGGAGCTGAAGCTGGAGCAGCGGTCCTGCCGCTTCCAGCAGCAATCACATCTTCCTTGCGAATTCTTCCGCCAACTCCGCTTCCGCGAACGTTGGCAAGGTTTACGCCAAGCTCTGATGCCAGCTTGCGCACAATCGGAGTGATGTAGTTCGGGTCTGATTCGTTGGACACAACCGGGGCAGGTGCTGCTGGTGCAACCGGTGCGGCAGGTGCCGCAACAGGCGCCGGAATAACGGGTTGCGCAACAGGAGCGGCTGGAACTGCAGCTAC
>JACCDW010163125.1_pt1 | contig 17429 bp, 8 predicted proteins | sample 7449781 | NCBI WGS metagenome assembly JACCDW01 (sample SAMN15323449, study PRJNA562643) | freshwater metagenome | isolation source: river surface water | place: USA:Blue River Watershed | collected 2017-08-18
CAGAGCACAAGATCCAAATAGAACACAGCACAAAGCCCAGCACGCAGCTGAATCTGCTGAAGAAGTACTAAAAGAAGAACATTTTGACCTCGTCGGCATTGTATCTGCCGAAGGTGTTTTAGAAGTGATCCAAGATGGCTACGGCTTTTTGCGTTCATCTGACTACAACTACCTCCCTTCTCCAGACGACATCTACGTTTCACAAAACCAAATCAAGCTTTTCGGTCTCAAAACCGGAGATACCGTCAAAGGCACCATTCGCCCGCCGAGAGAAGGAGAAAAATTCTTCCCGCTAGTTAAAGTAGAATCAATCAATGGTCGCGACCCCTCTTACATCAGGGACCGCGTACCTTTTCAATACCTTACGCCTTTATTCCCTTCCGAAAAATTCAAATTGACCGGTCACGCCCAAGAAACACTTTCTACGCGCGTCATGGATCTTTTTGCACCCATCGGGAAGGGCCAGCGCGGCATGATCGTCGCACAGCCTAAAACAGGTAAAACAATGCTGCTCAAAGACGTTGCGAACGCCATTGCAGCAAATCATCCAGAGACCTACCTTATTGTCTTGCTCATCGACGAACGTCCTGAAGAGGTTACCGATATGGCGCGTTCGGTCAAAGCAGAAGTCATTGCCTCTACCTTCGACGAACCTGCAGACCGCCATGTTAAAGTGGCCAACATGGTACTCGAAAAAGCAAAACGCATGGTCGAGTGCGGACACGACGTCTGTATCTTGCTCGATTCCATTACGCGTTTGGCACGCGCCTACAATACCGTTTCACCAGCTTCTGGAAAGGTACTTTCTGGCGGTGTAGATGCCAATGCGCTGCACAAACCCAAAAGATTCTTTGGTTCTGCACGTAAAATCGAAAACGGTGGATCCCTTTCTATCCTCGCTACAGCACTTACAGAAACCGGTTCTAAAATGGACGAAGTCATCTTCGAAGAATTCAAAGGGACGGGCAACATGGAACTCCAACTCGACAGAAAAATATCCAACCGTCGCATTTACCCTGCAATTGATATTACCGCCTCTGGTACACGTCGTGAAGACCTCCTTGTGGGCAAAGACGTGTTACAACGCGTGTGGCTCTTGCGCAAATTTATTGCCGACATGAACCCTGTGGAAGCCATGGAATTCATGAAATCTCACATGGAAAACACCCTCTCGAACGAAGAATTTTTGGTCTCAATGAATAGCTAATGAAAAAAGGTTGGCTTTACGGTTTGGTTTTTGGCAGTTTTTGGATCGCATTCAAAATGCTCGCCTTTTTACTCGCCTATCAACTCGACCACATTCAGTTATTCGTGTTACTGAACATGGCCTTTCTAACGGCAGCAATCGCTTTGTTTATGTACCGTAAAAAGCGCTATGGCAATCCGGAGAGCAATATTTTAACCGATATCAAAGCAGGTCTCAGTGTGGGCTTACCCTATACGATTGTTGTCAGTTTTTTCTTGTTTTTCTACTACCAAGATATCTACCCAGAATTCAATGAAAAGAAACGAGCTGCTTATGAGCTGCGCATGGACAGCCCCAAAGAAATCGCTGCCATTCGCAAAGCCAATAGTGCTTTAGAAAATAAAAGTGATGCAGAAATTGTAGAAATGGCGCGCAAAAACACAGCCATGATGTATGACCCACAATTCACGTTGAGCGTGAGCTTGTTGGCCTTATTAGTCTACAGCACGCTCAACAGCTTGCTCATTGCGGTCATCTACCGCAGGGTTGTTTTTAGAGATTAGCGCACAATTGCTCGCCGAGCGCATCGTAATCTATCCCGTCAAAATTTCCGCTCGACATCATGAGCAACACTTTATTGTGCCAATCTTGTTTGGTGATAAAATCGAGCACAGCTTGCGTTTCAGTACAAATGAATACGTTGCCGCCAAAACCAGCCTGAACTTCTGACACATCTAAAGCAGGTAGTTTTTTATGCGCTACTACCTCAGGACTGAAATAGACCAACGCTTGATCTGCAGCGGCCATAGCGCCATTGTATTGCGGTAAAAATGCTTTTTGCAAAGAACTAAAGGTATGGAGTTCCATGCAAGCGATGACTTCCCGATCAGGATATTGTTGCTTGACAGCAGCGGTAGTTGCTTTGAGCTTTGAAGGTGAATGGGCAAAATCTTTATAGAGCACAAAGCTATCTTGTGCAATTACTTTTTGAAGCCGCTTGCCTGCGCCTGTGAAATTGGACATGGCATTTAGAAAATCTGCAGCTGCAATGCCCATTTGACCCGCCACATACATGGCACCCATTAAATTCTGTAGGTTGTGTGCGCCAAAGACTTGCAAGGGATATTGTTGCCCTTGAAAAGTCAGTAAGGTACCATTTTCTGTGGGCTGAAAATCTGGTGTATGATAAGGCACCAATTGAAGGCCCGTTGCTGCCGTTGCTAATTTTTGGATCTCGACATCTTCTGAGTTGTAGACCAAAGCACCGTTGGGCTCAATGAGCGAAATAAATGTTTCGAATTGTTCGACGTAGTTTTCAAAGGTCGGAAAGACATTGATGTGGTCCCAAGCAATACCTGAAAGCAAGGCAATGTGTGGCTTATAGAGATGAAATTTAGGGCGGCGGTCTATGGGTGAACTCAGGTATTCGTCACCTTCTAAAATCATGAATTTCGCTTCTTTGGTGAGCTTGACCATGCAGTCGTAACCTTCGAGTTGCGCGCCTACCATGTAATCGACATCGATTTGCAATTGTGCTACCGCATGCAGCAACATGGAGGTAATGGTCGTTTTGCCGTGGCTACCACCAATTACAACTCTAATTTGCTCCTTGCTTTGCTCATAAAGGTATTCCGGATAACTATAGATGGCAAGACCTAATGCTTTGGCCGCTAACAACTCCGGATTGTCTGCACGGGCGTGCATGCCTAAAATAACCGCAGAAAGCCCGGCATGAATGCGGGTTGCGTCCCAGCCGAGTTGCGTCGGGAGGATGCCTTGTTTTTGTAATCGGGTGCGGGAGGGTTCAAAGATTTCGTCGTCTGAACCGCTGACCTCATATCCTTTTCTAGAGAGTGCAATGGCGAGATTGTGCATTGCGCTGCCACCAATGGCAATAAAATGTACTTGCATAAACTTATTTGATCAAAACGTTGGCACCGGTAGATTCATTGAACCATATGTATTCCGTACTCACCTGTCCGTCTCTTGTGAAATAAGTTTTGCCGTTTTCGTCTGTTGTTTGTTCGTAAACCACTCCGTGTCCGTTGGGATCCACAACAACTCTGCGAATAATGACTTTTGTGACATATCCTTCTTTGTTCTTCAATTGATAAGTCTTTTCAGTAAGGGTGTTGGCCGCAAAGAGCACGCCATTTTCGTCGCGAAGGTAGTTGGGCGTTGTTTTGAGCTGAACTGTAGAGGTCGCCGTTTTTTGAATTTGTTCATATTGGGCTTGACCGCCGTTTGCTGCTGTTTCTTGCTGCACCTGTTTGGTGTAAGCTACATTTTGACTGCGCTGATCGAGCTCACTTTTTACCTTTTCATCGCTTGCTGCTTGTTGCTTGAGTTGCAGCTCTTTTTGGTTTTGGATCAGGTTGAGGCGATCGAGTTCGCTCTGTTGACGTACATTGGCCTCTTGTTTTTGCGTTTGTACTTGAGCGTCTTTGGCGTCTTTCCAGACGGCGAGATTGGTGCTGTTCTCTTGCTGACGAACGGCGGTGGCCGCTTCTCGATTAGTGACCGCTACTTCGTGAGACTGCTGTGCTTGTGCTTGATTGGCCTGAAGTGTGTTTTGCGTTGCTGTATTTTGCTTGGTATTGAGCTCTCGCTGTGCGCGGGTCATTTCGAGTTGGGCAGTGGTTTCAAAAGAACCCACTTGTGCGTTCTGCTGCGAGAAATAATTTTGGTACTCTACCTCGGTACGAATTTGCTGTTGGGTGCGATACGGCGTTTCTTGTTTGACATCTCGGCTGAGCTGCAAATCATTGAAAGCCATTGAGTTTTCGCCACTCACTACTTCGCCTGGAGCTGCAAGTCTGATGCCTGCTGGTTCTGCGACAACATCTTCTTTTGGCGCAGCAGGTTTGATTGGCGCGAGAATGGTTCTTAGTGAATCTGCACTTTTTTGAATGCTTGACACTTCGCCTTGGCTCAAGTATTGTTGTTGAGCTTGGGCGCTCAGTTGAAGTTTTTCTAGGGCCTTGAGCGCAGCAGCGTTGTCTTTGACTTTGACCAATTGATAGGCGCTTTTGCGTGCAGCATAGTAGGCCTCCATGCTAGCAATCTTTTCCTTGAGTTCAATGACGCCAGGCTCATTTTGACGGCTTTTCATGGGGTCGGAATTGAGAATTGACTTTGCCGTTCCGTAAAATTGTGGGCCTTTATTGAAGTTTTCATTGGCTTTAGCCAATTGGTTTTGGTAGACCTGAGACATCGAGTTGATTCCTTCTGTAACGCGCTTCATGCCGGCTTGTAAATCTTTGGAATATGAATCGATGAGGCTTTGTTTGTGAAAAAGCGCAATTTGCTTGTCGGCATTCTTGTAGGTTTCAAGCGCGAGGTCGTATTTCTTTTGGAGGTATTGGTCGTTGGCCAATTTCATGGTTTTCTTGAGTTCGGCCTCATTTTGAATGTCAAAGCGGAGCTCTTTTAGGAGGGCCAATTGCGTGTTGACCGTTTCTTTTTCAGTTGGTTTAATCAGCTGAGCCTCTTTGTATTTGGCTTCTGCTTCGTCGTATTTTTTAGCGGTAATGAGTGCTGTTGCCGCTTGCATCGCTTTTTGAAATGCCTGTGTTTTGGCTTGCGCATCGGCAGCTTCATTGCGCAATTGCGCTATTTGTTGACGCTCGGCATTTATTTTCGGCTGATTGGGAAGAATGGCATCGGCTGCCTTGAGTTTCGACTCAGCTAAATTCAGGTCGCCTGTGTTTTTTGCAGCGAGCGCTTCTTCGAGGAGTTGGGCAACTTGGGCTTCGTCTTGAGCGCGTTTCAGCGCAGCTGCTTTTTGGTCAATGATTTGCTTTTTCTTTTGATTGGCAATGACATCATCTGGACGAATGACTAAAATTGAATCGAGAAATGGTATGGCATTATCGGGTTGGTTGGCCGTCATTTGCTGATTGGCAAGTTGCAGCAGGCGAGCGATTGATTTTTCATTGATGGCTAGCTGGTAAGCCTGAGTAGCCTTGGTATCGGCATCGGTTTTAACCAATGGAACATGAACCACAGCGCCACCGGACCACACATATTTATCGGTAATTTGGTTTTTAGCGAAGCTGAGGTCGACGTCGGGTTTTAATTCGTAGAGTTCACAGCTAAGGTTGCGTGCCAAAGACAAGCCACTTGGGCTATTGGTTTGCCCTTGAAGTGTGGTGAGGTCAAATAAAATGTATTTGGTAAGGAAACCTCCTTTGGTGAGGCGCAGCTGAACCGGTTGGCCTTGCGAGATTTTGGCGGATACAAAAAACTTTCCGCTTTGGTCGCTCAGGACTTTGGTCAGAACTGCATCTTGCTGCATGAGGTCTATGCTGACTCCATAAACATCTTTGTGATCTAGTAAATTCGTGGTTCGCCCTTCAATAACCACTAGGAAATCGCGCTGAGCATATAGCCCAACAGGGAGAAACAATAATACGAGGAGAAGTAATTTGATCATGGCAAACAACAGTTAGTCAAATGAACCAATTCAACGCAATTTGGTACATTTGTTTCGAACACAAATTTGCTAAAAATCAACGAGTAAAAAAAATGCTGCGCTACGATCAATTGAGTTACTGGGAACGCGAACAATATCTCGTGGGAAATACCTTCTTAATTGTTGGTGCAGGGCTCGTTGGGCTGTCAACTGCGCTCTCCTTGCACGACCGTTTTCCGAATGAAAAAATCATGGTTTTGGAACGCGGCTATCTACCCACGGGCGCAAGCACAAAAAATGCAGGCTTCACTTGTTTTGGAAGCCCCTCTGAACTCCAAGACGACTTTCGGCACATGCCGACAGAAAAGGTTTGGGAAACCATCGAGCTGCGGCTCAAGGGGCTAGAACTGCTCAAAAAAAGAGTGGGCGAAGCGCCGATGCACTACCGAAACTGTGGTTCTTGGGATTTAATTGGCGCGCAAGAGCCCAAGATCCATACCGAATTCATTGCTGACTTGAACGCGCAATTCAAAACGCGGTTTGGCCTAGACGCTGTATATCAACAAGATCCTCATTTCAAAGAGAAATTCGGCTTCAAAGGCTTTGAGTCCGCCTATTTTAATGCCTATGAGGGCAGCATTGACACCGGTAAAATGATCGCGCAACTTTACCAACAATGCGTTGCTGCAGACATCCAATTCTTGTTTGCAACAGAGGTCAAATCCTGGGATTCTGGAGAAAATGAGGTCAGCGTAACAACAGCATTTGGTCAGCTCTCAGCACAGCACCTTTTTTTATGTACCAATGGCTTTGCACAAAGCTATTTTCAGGATGAGCTCAGGCCAGCGCGGGCACAGGTTTTGATCACCAAACCCTTGACACATCGCGTCAAAGGCACCTTTCACAGCGACCGCGGTTACTATTATTTCAGAGATATTGGCACGCGCATTTTATTGGGAGGCGGACGACATCTTGACTTCCAAACCGAAACCAGTACCGCCTTTGAAAAAAATGAACGCATACGCGAAGCGCTGCTCCAAAAACTCAAAGATGAGATCTTGCCAGGGCAAGCTTTTGAAATAGACTATGAGTGGTCGGGGATCATGTGCGTGGGTGCTGAAAAAAAACCAATTATCCGCTCCTTGAACAAAAACGTGCATGCAGGTGTTCGAATGGGGGGCATGGGTGTAGCCATAGGCTCAGCCGTCGGTGCAGCCTTAAGTAAATTGGTTTAATATGAAAAAAGCAAAGCAGTCTGAAGAAGTGTTTATCAATCCGATTGACCCCGATAAAATTGCCGTAGATCCGCATTTGCTACCCTATGCCCATACGGTGGGTGGTGCAGTCATTAAGCCAGAAGACACCGGGAAACTCAAAGGACGCGCACTGAGCGCCATGAACCAGCAAACCGATATGCAGCTCTCTCAAATTTATGAGCAAATGCAATTATTGGCGGCCCAAGCTCAAAAAATACAAGTCAGAAAGTCTATTTCAGACTACATCTATCAAACGGAACTCCGCTTTGAACCCTTGATCAACCACACCTATCACCTTTACCGCAAAGCAGATCAAAAACTCATGCTCTCTCTCATTGGGCCACAGTCTTGGGGCAGATCAGGTGCAGCACTTACCTATTTGGCAAGTGTCAAGTTACTCGCCGACCACACTTGGGAGGTACTCGAACAGAACCCTGATTTCGACTTTAACGGATAAAATACCAATTGCAATCGTCGGAATGCGCCGCGCTGAAGGCATAACCCATTTCGGCAAAGGATTTCACTTCCTGCACATCAGTTAGCCACCTTTCTGCACACCAACTTGCCATGGCGCCTCGGGCTTGTTTAGAGAACACTGAAATCGTCTTGAACTCGCCATTTTTCTGTTCGACAAAATGAGGTGTAATGAAATGCGCGCGCAAGCGCGCATCTTGCACGATATCGCTGTATTCTGAACTGGCCAAATTGAGGATCATTTCATTCTTATTGAGCTGCTTGAGCAAGTATTTTTCGATCGGCGCACGCCAAAAAGTATACAAAGATTGCCCCTGCGGAGCTGCTCCGCGTTGAGCCATTTCCAAACGGTAGGGTTCAATGCAATCAAACGGTCGCAATAGCCCGTAGCAGCCCGATAAAATCAATAAGTTGGCTTGCAAGTATTCCAATTCTTTTGCACTCATTTGTTCCGCATCTAAGGCCTTGAATGCTTCACCGATATAAGCAAATAAGGCTGGAGCTGCATTGGTTTGATTGCCTTTTTTTCCCCATTTCTGGAACTGATTGAAGGTTTCGGTAGCTTTATCTTGAGAAAGTTTCATCCGAACTGCAAAGTCTGAAACGGTCCAATTTTTAAGTTCTTGGATCAGTAATTTCGTCTCTTTTTTGAACAGCAGGGAACCTTGGTTATATCCAGGGTAAGCGCGCAGTAACTTGGCCGGTGACAAGAGTATTTTCATTGGCTGTAAATTTAGTTCGAAAGCGCTAATTTTCTGAAGAAAATTTCATAATTTCAGCGTGCTAAACTCAAAACTAATCCATGAAACTACGCTACCTCCTTGGCCTACTCAGCCTAACCAGTCTCGCCTTTGGTCAAGAAGCTACTTTTTACGGCTACGTAAGCCCCACCACAGCTGCGCTGGTGCCCGCACCGAGTGCCAATCCAAAGCAAGATGTCGTGATTCCCAACTTCAAAGGAAGAGAGCTCCCTGTACAGTTGAGCAGTAATGCGCATCAGCCCGATTGGGTCTGGCAACAACACGGCAGCAACAACAATCAAAAAACTACATCAGCTAGCTTGCTTTGGCAAGTACAAGGCATCGGAAATGGCATTTCACCGCCAGACCCGACAGGCGAAGCTGACTCTACTGTATACATTCAAGGAACCAATGCGGGCAGCGGAGGCTCCTACAAAATATTCAACAAAACGACCGGAGCAGCGGTTAGCGGCACACTCGTAATGGCCTCGCTCAGCAGCCCAACGGTCACTGGCTTAGGCGACCCCATTATCCTTTATTACAAAAGTGCCAAGCGCTGGATCATCACCCAATTTTCTACGCAAGCACAAAAGAAGTTATTGGTATATGTATCACAAACCAGTAATCCACAGGGCGCTTACTATTTTTACCAGTTTACTTGTCCGAATTTTCCTGATTACCCCAAATGGAGTATTTCTGAGAGCTCAGATGCTTTGCTCGCCTCGACCAACGAAGGTGGTCCACCGCGCGTCTACGCCATGAAACTCAGTGCACTCGTTACGGGCGCCACCTCTCCGTTTATCGGGGTGGCTATTGGCTACACACTCAATGGCTTTGGATTCCAATCCATTACTCCTGTTGACCTCGAAGGCGACTTTCCTGCACCTGCAGGCCAAAAACCCTTATTTGTGCGCCACCGCGACGACGAAAAACACAGCAACGGTTCGCCAGATAGCCCTACCAACGACTGGATTGAGATTTGGGAAATGACCATCAACTGGACTAACAACACCGGCAGCGTTGCCAAGATTCAAGATGTTCCGATTACCGAAATCGATTCTGACCTTTGTGGCCTCACTAGTTTTTCATGTATTGCCCAACCCGGCACCACCGTTAAACTCGATCCGCTGCGCGAGTGCGTCATGTACAAAGCACCAATGCGTGTTTTCAATGACCACCAAGCAATGGCGCTCTGCTTGTCTACTGATGTAAATGGCAACAACCGCGCAGGCGTACGTTGGCTAGAACTCCGTCGCCCTACAGGGAGTACTGGCGCTTGGAGTTTGTATCAAGAAGGAACTTACGCACCTGGCACCACCCTCAATCGCTGGATGCCCGCAATCAATATCGATAAGTACGGCAACATTATGTTGGCCTACTCAACTTCAGGAACCACAGCTCCCGATTATCCTTCTATCCAAATGACGGGCAGAAAAGCCTGTGATCCGCTTGGTCAAATGACGCTTCCAGAAATGATCATCAAGCAGGGAATGTCTGCGCGCACTTCCAACACCCGCTGGGGAGACTACCATCATATGTGTGTAGACGACTTCGATGGCCTCACTTTTTATTATACGGGGGTGGTCATGAACTCAAATAACAACATCGTGACCAACGTATCTGCGTTCAAAATGAACCCAGATAGCCTCGATTTAGCCATCCTTAGCGCCTTTACCACGCAAACAGGTGGTATTTGTGGAGCGAGCACACAAATTGCAGTTGTGGTAGAAAATAGAGGCGTGAATGCAGTCAATTCATTTGACCTCTCCGGGCAAGTAGGAAGTGGCACTGCTACAAGTCAAGCATTTACCAGCTCAAGTCTAAACGCTTATCAAACAACCGATACACTCTACTACACCATCAACGGACTGCAGCCTGGTGCCAATACGATCCTATTACAACTCGCCAATATCAACGGCTTAGGCAACGACGAAAACACTTGCAACGATGCTTACAACCTAGATATAACGGTCATTGGCGCTAGCTCAGTTACCGTCAATGCCTTGATCAGTCAACAACCGAGTTGCAATGCGAGCAATGGTATTGTGGAGCTTCAGGCTACAGGCAACAGCGGCCCTTACACCTACTCCATCGACAACGCTGCGGCACAAACCGCTAATACATTCAACAACCTCGGTGCTGGCAACTATACATATACCGTTTTTGATAATCAAGGTTGTGCGGTCTCTGGCACATTTACCATTGCTGCCACTACAACAATTGCTGCTAGCGTAGTACAGACTACCACTATTGCCTGTGCAGGCGCACAAACAGCTAATTTGGTGGTCACGCCAACCGGAGGAACAGCACCTTACAACTATTCTATCAACAATGGCGCAGACCAAGCGAGCAATACGTTCAATAACTTAGGCGCGGGCACCTACACCATTGGTGTAATCGATGCGAATGGCTGTTACACCACCTTGACTTATGTAGTGACCGAGCCAAGTCCGTTAAGCGTCAACATGATCCCAACCATGATCAGCTGCAACGGTGCAAGCGATGGCGCACTCAACTGCCAGGTCAGCGGCGGAACTAGCCCTTACATGTATGCCATTAATGGAGGTGCAGCAACAAGTAGTGCTGTATTTTCAAACTTACCTGCCGGATCTTACACCCTCACGGCCATCGACGCCAATGGTTGTCAACAAGCCTTTACAAGTACCATCACTGAACCTACGGCACTCAGCCTCTCGGCAAGTACAACGGTATCAAACGGCAACGATGGCACCATTGCGCTTTCTGCAAGCGGTGGTAATTCGCCTTACACCTACTCGATGGATGGGCAAACTTTTTATTCAGGATCTTTCTTTGCGAGCTTAGCGATCGGCACCTACACTTGTTATGTCAAAGACAACAATGGCTGTATCACCTCAATAGAAGTTACCGTAAATTCATCCAGCTTATCTGAACTCAGTTTTCAAATGATCTCGCTGTACCCGAATCCTAACAATGGGATTTTTGAAATACAACTAGACGGTTGTAATAGTGCTGGATTAGAAGCCAAACTATTCAATATGCAAGGACAACACATTGCTAGTTTTCAATTAAAATCTAGCAATGGACAAGTTAAACAAACCATTGAACTGAGTCCGAAAATTGCCGCAGGCAGTTATTATTTGGGAATTTACGACGAAGGTCAAAGTGGCCTCTTGCAATTCATCAAAGAATAAGATCAATCGAATTCAAAAGTAGCGAGGTCTAGCTCTTCATCGACAGCAGTCAAGCGCCTCGTTACTTCGCGTTTGACCTCATAAGGTGTGCCATAGTTTTGATAGAACTGTACCGTAAGTATGGCCTTGCCGCTCAATGATGGTCTATGATTCCCGTAGTAATGCGCCTGAATGCGGTATGTGCCTTTAGGCGCTTTGCGGATCAAATACTCCTCTGGGCCATACCCCTGCGTAAAGTCATTGGAAATACGCCCACCGTTGGAGGTGAGTTTATAACTGTACATGCATTTTTCTTGATTGGGCTCCGTGACCCATAAATCTACATCGGTGTTGTCGGCGTCCCAATTGAGTACAATTCGGATGTCCATGGGCAATTGAACCAAGAAATAGTCCGGAATGTATTCTGTCTCGATCTCCTTCGGATGCCGCGCTATCAAGTGATTGATTTCGTTGAGCGCTATCAGGTGAATGCCTTCAAAACGACCATCGTAGTCTTGTTTTACCACTTTATAGAGTTGTTTTACAGCCTCATTATATTTACCGGTTTCTGCCAAGGCCAAACCGTAATCACGGTAAGATTGTGGCTCTTCGGGACGCAAATCAATGACGGACTTCAAAACCTCTATGGCCAACTTCTCTGCTTTCAATTGCAGCAGCTTTTGGGCAAAAATGCGAAGCATCGCTGCATCTTTAAGTTGCATTTCTGCCAGATTACTCAAGATGCGTATGGCAAGTTTGGGCTGCTTCTTTTGTAGGAAATAATCGCAAACATCGATATAAAAAGAAGGTTGGCTGGCGTACTTCTCGCGCAGCTTGAGGTAGCGCTCATAAGCATGTTCAGTAGGTACAGACCTCAGGCTTTTGAGATAGGGTGTCTTTGGATTCCAACCAGCTACTTTAATCCTTGGACCCGCAGCTGCTTGACCAACTTGTATGCTGCTATTTGCATTTGCACTCACTGCCAAACGATAGGTACCTGAGGTGAAAGAAGCCTCAGAATCAAAACCATGTACTGTTGCGGCGCTAGATGGCGACCAATTGTATGATGTAGCCCCTGTAGCAGAAAGACTCAGTTGTACATTTTCATTTTGAGTAACTTGAACGTCATGCACTGTTGCAGGTGGGGGTGGTGGTGGCACTTGCTCTTGCAGGTCATCCGTCACTACTACCGAACCAACTGTAAAGTTTGCTTCTTCCTCTCCTTGATGTTTCTTGGGTTTTTTCCAGTACCAATTTTGATAAGCTTTCCACTCTTTTTTGATGCGTTTGAGGTGTTGTTGCCTAGCTTTTGCTTCGTCTGTTTTGAGCTTAGAAACAGCCGTAAAGTAGGCTTTTCGCATGGAGAGGGGCGGCACAATGCGGTAAGAAAGGTAGTCAGAAAGGGAGTCGAGTACCAATAAAGAACTGGCTGAACTCACCAAGTTGTATTGTAATCCCAATGCACAAATCTCTTTTTGAAAAACCTGAGGCTGTTCTTCTAATTTTTGGAGTTTGGCTATGGCCCAGCGCTTGGCTTGTGTTTGCGCGCTATTTGAAAGTTCTTCTTTGCGCCACTTTACGGTTTGCTCAGCGAGTACTTTTTGGGAAGAAAGCCCAAATTGAGCCGTTAACTGCTTGATGGCAATTGGCGCTTTGACACTCACCATGATGCGTTCGCTTTGGGCGGTCAGTGGTGTGCTATAATATTCTAGAGCGGTATTTTTTTCCTTGAAGCCTAAAAACTGAAGGTAAGATCGCTTGAGGTATTTCAAAGATACCGCTACACTTTGGCTATTTAAATCTAGCAATTCACCATTTGATTGTTCGGCCAACTGCCTGAGTAGACCTTTATCTGCGACCTGACTCGATACAATTGGGTAAATCGGCACTTTCCCTTTTCTATGTACTTGTTGACCCAAGGTATGCAGGACATCTGAAAAAAGTAAAATTTCATCGCCCTTATACCTACCAAAATGCAGGCAAGAAAGCGAGGAAGCGCCGTCGTAATGCTGTTGCTTCATAATAGGCTTCAGTTCGGCTACAACTCCATTGACAATTGTAAATTGTTTGCGCTCAAGCACCTGATGGGCAAAGAAAACAAGTTCCAATTTCCCCTTTTTCATCCATTTGAGATAAGACGCCAAGAGTGCTTGTTCTTTGTCGAGTTGAGCTTTTGACCGAGAAGCTGAGACATCCCAACAAACGGTTATGCTCTGAGGTACTTTCTTGCGCGCATATTTACGCGGTAGCTCCAAATGAGTATGGAGGTAATGAAAAGCACCTACCCTACCCACTGTTGCGGCTGTGGCTGCACCCAAAGGCAATTTGATGCGTATATTTGCTGCGATCGGCTGCTTGCGACTACTCAACTGCTTGAGCACAACAGCGCGGCCTGCTTGATAGGTAATGGCCTTGAATTTGAAATTGGCTATCATTTGATGGAGCTGCAAAGGCAGCTCAAATAAGGCTGTTGAGGCATTTTGTGGCAATACAGCACTCACTTCAAACGAGATGCGCTTGCGTGCTTTGGCAACCAAAGGAAAAACCCTCATTTTAAAAAGGTTACCAGCTACTTTTTCGATCAAGCCAGGATCAATGCCCTTTCTAACTGTAGCCTCATAAGCAATTCTGGCCTGGTGCTTTTCTACGGCCACAGCCGGCCGCATTTCGCCATTGACCTCTAGCTCAAAAGAAGTGATTGTTTGGTTGTCTTGTACGGGAAATTCAAATTCTGCTTCAAGTTCTCGATCAAATTGATTATAAAAAACAAGTTCATAGCGGGTGCGTGCAAAACCATTTTCTAGATAGGAGGTGATGTGCAAGGAATTGATTTGAATCTGTTCTTTTTCTTCCCCTTTGATCTTTAAGCTCGGAATTTGAGAAGGGAGTGGTGCGCGCGTATCGAGACGGCTCACTTTTGATTGGTCATTGATCAGGCGACGGTAAGGATCAGCAACGCTTTTATTGGGAATGATTGTCCACCAAATGCCAAGCCCAACAACGACTAACAAAACAAGTGAGAGGTAAATTCTATTTTTCATAAGCGCGTAAAATAAGACTAACGCAGTCTAGACGTAAAACAAACAAAAAAGCCGCTCCTAGAAGCGGCTTTTTAACAAATTTATTTGCAGTCTTAGGCGCGTAAACGCTTAGAGAAGTCTAATAAGATTGGGGTAGCTACACACAATGAAGAGTAGGTTCCGATCAAGACCCCAACAAGTAAGGCGAACAAGAAGCCTTTGATAGCCGGACCACCAAAGATGAACATGATCAAGACAACAACGAAGAGGATCATTGAGGTGTTAAATGTTCTTGATAGTGTTCTGTTCAAAGAGCTATTGATGATGTCTCCGTGGTTGTCTTCTGGCTTGCTTTTGCGAAGGTTCTCACGGATACGGTCAAAGACAATGACGGTATCGTTCATGGAGTAACCAATAACGGTGAGGATCGCTGCAATAAACGCTTGATTGACATCAAGTGTGAAAGGCAAATAACCATGAAGCAATGAGAAAATAGAGATCACGAAGAATGCATCGTGTGCCAAACCAACGATTGCACCTAAAGAGTACTGCCAGTGGCCAAAACGAATGAGGATGTAGGCAAAGATAGCCAACAAAGCAAGGGTAATGGCAATGGTAGATGAAGTCCAGAGCTCAGATGAAATAGAAGCGGAAATGGCACGAGACTCGAGTACTTTATAGCTACCCATTTTGTCTTTGCACGCATCTAAACCTAGTTTAAGTTGCTTATTCACTTGATCTGTAGCACCATCGTTGTTGAGCAAATAGTTGGTCACGATTTCTACATTGAAGTCGTTGGATTTGGTTTTGAGGTCTACAGAAGCAGGCTCGCCATTTTCAACAAATACTTTTGTGAGTTCTTTGCGAATGCTTTCGATGTCAGCTTTCTTTTCAAATTTAACGGCAAATGTACGGCCACCTGTAAACTCAACACTTTGCTTTAAGCCGCGTGTGCTCAATGAAACAATACCTGCAATGGTAACGGCAATTGAGAATACATAGAAGTATTTTCTTTTGCCCATCCAGTCAAAGTTGAAGTTTTGGAAAAGACCTGCAGAGTACTTGGTATTGAAACCTACTGTTTTGCCTTTAGCCAACCAAGTGTGGATAGCGAGCTCAGCAATAACCATTGCAGAGAACATCGAAGTGAAAATACCGATGATGAGTGTGGTTGCAAAAGATTCGATTTCACCCGTACCGAAGATCTTAAGGATGATCGCAACAAGTAAGTGGGTGACGTTTGCATCGATGATCGACGGAAGTGCTTTGCGGAAACCGGTATTAATTGCCGTTTCGGTATCGGCACCCATGGCTTGTTCTTCGCGAACGCGCTCAAAGATGAGGATGTTGGCATCGACAGCTGTACCAATTGTAAGAACGATACCTGCAATACCAGCAAGGGTAAGCACCGCACCAAAAGAGGCAAGTGAGCCGAAGATGAACACAACGTTGACGATAAGTGCGATGTTAGCTGCTTGACCTGCTTTACCGTAGTAGAACATCATGTAGAGCAATACCGCGATAAACGCAACTCCAAAAGAGATGAGACCAGCTTGTGAGTTTTCTGCACCGATAGTTGGCCCTACTTTTTGCAAATCTTTAATGACACAAGGAACCGGAAGTGCACCGCCATTGAGCAAGCCAGCGAGGTCTTCTGCTTCTTGGAAAGTAAAGCTACCAGAGATTTGTGTATTGCCGTTGGTAATGGCGTTGATCACGCGAGGAGCGCTATAAACAACGCTATCCATTGAAATGGCAATAATACGGTCTTTGTTTTCGGTAGTCATGCGGCCCCACTCGTCGGCACCTTCGTCTGTCATAGAAAGACTAACGATGATAGATCCGTCGGTTTGGTCGTAATCGACTTTGGCATTGCTCACGTGCTCACCGCGAACGCGTGCCTTACCTGTATCAGGAATTCGACAAGCGTAAAGGAAATAAGCTGTTTTCTTGGATTTGTTGTCTACGCTTTCTGGCTTCGCAGACCACATGAATTTGAGGTCTTGTGGGAAGGCGTTTTGAACGTCTTTGCGACGCAAAATTGCATCTACTGTTGCTTTTTCGTTTGCGTTCACGTAACCCATAGCATAACCGCCTACAGGAACAACCAATTCTGCAAGGCCTTTTTTGGCTGCATTTGCGATTGTGGTTTGGGTTGTAGCTTCTGGCTTAACGGTATCGTTTTGAACAGCCGTAGTGTCTGAGGTGGTGTCTGCTTCTAAAGCGAGCTCGTCGATTACCACTTCATTTTGTTTGCTCAAGCGAGATGCTTCTTGCCATTGCATTTGAAGTTGGTCTGGCATATAAGTTTCGTAGAACTCTAGGTTCGCTGTAGAACGAATTTTGCGAGAAACGGTTTCTTCGTCTTGCACACCTGGAAGCTCAATGTAGAGGCGGTTGGTGGCGAGGTCGCGTTGGATGTTAGGTTGTGCTACACCAAATTGGTTGATGCGGCGACCAATGATGTCTTCGATGCCTTTCATAGAAGAAGCAACTAGATCGCGGAGGTAGTTTTCTACTTCGGCGTCAGATGTTTTGATACCGATAGATTCTCCTTTGATTACGTAGCTCAAAGGCAAAGAACCGTTCGCTTTTTTGTAAGCTGAAATAAACGTAGCGATGAAGTCACCTCCGTTGGTGTTGTAAGTGGCTACTGCACGATTGAACGGCTTCGTGAATTTAGGGTCAGTTACGCTTTTAACGTGGCCGCGAATGAGGTCGGGGTAAGAAATTTCTACTGTAACGCTCATCCCACCTACGAGGTCAAGACCAAAGGCAAGCGACATTTTCTTCACTTGACCAAAAGTAGAACCCAAGACAGGATAAACTGGCTTTTCGCCTTTGTCGCGAAGGATTTCGTTGATGAAAGCTGCACGGGCAAGCTCTACCGCTTCGGGGTCGTTGAAATTGACTTTAGTACTGTTGGGGAGCACGGCAATACCACCGTTGTTCTTGGCTTCGTCGCGAAGCATTTTCACTTTAAGATCTGCTTCTTTCGCCGCTTTGTTTTCAACGTTGCTCGCTACCCACGTGAAGGAGAGCTGGTAAACGCAAACCGCGGTAAGAAGAATGGACAAGAACCAAAAAAATCCTTTTAAACGCATTTCTTGAATATTTGAATTTGAATTAAGGTTGCAAATATAGGATTTTGGATCCTTAAATTCAAATAAAAAATCTAGGCTTCTTC
>JACCDW010144413.1_pt1 | contig 17426 bp, 14 predicted proteins | sample 7449781 | NCBI WGS metagenome assembly JACCDW01 (sample SAMN15323449, study PRJNA562643) | freshwater metagenome | isolation source: river surface water | place: USA:Blue River Watershed | collected 2017-08-18
CAACTCAAGGAATTTAAGGCAGCAGGTAAGGTTGCACTGCGCAAGTTCTTGGAAAATATCAACACTACTGACACCAAACTCAACGGTCGAATCAACGCTGATACGGTGCTACTCAAGGTCAATTAAATGCTGATGCAGGTATTTGATAAATACTTGCATGAGCGATACTACTGACATTGATCTACTTAAATTAAGACAGGGAATGGATGCCCTTTACCAAGCGGTAGAGGGCATCGCCTCACGAGCACCTGCTCAACCTGAAATACTAAAAAGAAGCCTCACAGGCGACCATATACACGGAGGAAAGATAACCAAATTCCAGAGTGTGGGTATTAGGGATGACGCTACACAACAGATTGTTCTAGTCAATGACAAGGGCCTGCACACTGACAGCATCAATGTTAAGAATCTTTTATCAGATACCAATGTTCGCGGTAATCTTTTTGTTCACGGGGAAATCACAGCCAAAAAACTACATGTTAATGAAATAACTGCTGACATAAGAAATGAAAGAACAAGTCCTTTAGAATTTGTTCCTGAAGAAGGTAAAGGCGTATACGGAAAAGGTCTATTCTGGAGAACAGGTGCAGGTACTAAACAATTCATCTATCAAGGCAATCCGGATCGATTTTGGAGTTCAGACAGCATTGACATACACCAAGATGCTGCGTATATGATTGGCAACACTGTTGTTCTTTCAGGGCGCGAGTTAGGACCTTCTGTTTCTAATTCATCGCTTACATCAGTAGGCACACTGCGCAATCTAAGAACACAAGGCGATTTAAATATAGACGAATATATTGTTTATGAAAGTTCGTCACAGCGCATAGGTATTGGTACAGAATCTCCTAATGGTACAGTTGGCATTGCCAGCATAGATGGCGAGTTTATCATAGATGTTGATACTATACGTGGCGCACGTATGGGCAATTGGACGGCAAGTGATCTCGAAATTATAACCGATAACACTACTAGAATTGCATTGTCATCAAATGGTAACATTACTATTGGATCTAATTTCGAAACAAAAGTTACTGTGCAGGGTAAACTAGGTGTCAATGTTAAAACCCCAGATTGTGATATAGTAACAGCAGGTCCTGTAAAGTTCCAAGGTAAGAAGCATGAAGTAGGCGAAGCAATACCCACAGGTGGTGCATACAAGATGGGCGACATTGTTTGGAACTCTAATCCTAAGCCAACTGGTTATGTAGGTTGGATCTGCACACGAGATGGTACACCGGGCGAGTGGAAACCGTTCGGACAAATATCAGCTTAATATCGCAACTTAATTCTTTCTTTTCCCTCCATAAATAATTGTGTGAGGGAGAAAATCAATGTTCAAAATAATCACAGGCACAACACGTCAGGTAAAACTATGGGCTTTTTTCGCAGGCACTCTACCTATATCAGTACTAGCATTCATCTGTCTAGCCTATTTCTTTGGCTGGACTGATATCTATCACAAGACCCTGATACTTACCGGCTTATCATTTTTCGTTATAGCAGTATTATGGTGGTGGTGGGCAATCTATAAAATTGCCGACCTCGCAATACTGATAAATGGAACCAACGAAAAGTTCGATGCTGTAAAAGACGATCTCAAAGAAATCAAAAAAGATATCAGCCGCTATCTTTAAAAATAGCGGTGCGTTTAATTAAATACTGTTATGTATGCAATAGGTAACGGTGAAAGTCGTGAAGGTATCGACCTCAACAGGCTCGAGGGCCCTAAGGTCGGCTGCAATGGCATAATGCGAGAGTATTCTGTTGATTATCTTGTGTGCGTTGATACCAAGATGGTTGACGAAGCCATACGTCGACGTGTGAACGATACTACACTTGTTTATACAAGACAGATTTGGTTAGACAGATACAATCAAAAGAATTTAAGATGTGTTCCAGATCTTCCCTACAAGGGAATAGAACGATGGGATGATCCTTGGAATTGGGGCAGTGGACCTTATGCCGTTTTGATAGCAGCTACGTATGCCAAGGAACGTTCAGTGTCTATTTTAGGATTTGATCTTTGGAGCGATGATAATAAGATAAACAACGTTTATAAAGACACTGATGGTTACAAAGATTCTAACAGTCCTGCAATAGATCCTAGATATTGGATACATCAGTTATCTATGATATTTCAATGCTTTCCTCGTATTGAATTTACAATATATCAAAAAGAAGGTTGGATGATACCTTTAGCCTGGAAAGGCCGCAATGTAAAGGTTGACAATATAAGTAATATACGCTAACATATAAAGATGCTAGCGCATAGAGGACTTTATGGCATCATCCCTCTCTAAACACTCTGCTGTCATCAAACTTGCTACTTTTTATAAGGAGACTAGAGATGGCAAAATATATTTCAACAAAAACATACGGCAACGATCGAGGTCTAAGTTGTTGCTTTAGACAATGGCGTTCAACACATTCACATTGTTCACTATTACACGGCTATTCAATTGGTATTAGACTAGTGTTCGAATCAGAAACACTTGATGATCGTAATTGGGTTATGGATTTCGGTGGATTGAAGGCATTCAAAGAATGGAGCGAATGGATGTTTGATCATACCTTAATTATTGGTCAAGATGATCCGGAGCGGCAAACGTTTATCGAATTGAATAAGATCCAAGGTGGATTTAAGAACATGGGTATCGTTGATTTAAGAATCGTAGAAGGTGTGGGCTGCGAAAAGTTTGCAGAACTAGCGTACCACACAATGAACGAAATCCTTGAAGCATACAAGGAAGGACGAAGCTGGATTCATCCAGACGGTAGGACTTTCGAAGCACGTTATCCTACAGGACAGGGTGTTCGACTACGTTCAGCAGAAGTATTTGAACATGAAGCTAATTCAGCTATCTACGAAGGCTAATGAACTACGTTGTTTGCCTAAAATACGGTAACAAATATTCTGCGGAATATGTTAATGTCTTACATTCGATGGTAAGTAGGAACTTGACTATTCCGCACGAATTTGTTTGTTATACTGAAGACCCTTCGGGTATCAAACCCGAAGTTACAGTAAAAAAATTAAAACTAATACAAGGTGTTCACGGTTGGTGGTATAAGCCAATGTTTTTTGATCCCGATCTTGAACTAAAAGGAACTATTCTTTTTTTAGATCTTGACTTGATTATATTTGAAAACATCGACAAGCTCTTTACATATAAACCTGGAAATTTTTGTATTATAAGAGACTTTACTCGATTCATTATTAACGATTACAAAAAATTTAACAGCAGTGTGTTTAGGTTAGAAACTGGACAGCACAGTTATGTGTATACAAAGTTAATGGAAAGTCCAAAAGCTATACTTTCGAGATTTCATGGAGATCAAGATTGGATTTATCATGCAATCAAATCAGATTTCGAATTTTGGCCGGACGAATGGATACAGAGTTATAAATGGGAAATGCGCGGCAAGCCTGATATGAAAAGAAACTTGCAAGGAAGAAAAGATTTTAGTAGTCCTAGCAACCCTATAATCAAACCAGACACCAGCATAGCGGTATTTCATGGAGAACCAAATCCTGATTACTGTGCAGACCCGTGGTGTAAAAAGAATTGGAAATGACATGCAAAAAACTACAGATAAAATGTTTGTAAACGCATTCGCTATCCCTTTGGGGATTTTTGATCTCAGCGATTCGCCGCAAATCGATCTTGCTAAAGAACTTATCAAAGAATACGATACCGTAGATCATCTTTTAATTACAGGTGGAAAAAGTTCATGGAATGTTGACTATGGAAGCATTTTGCACAATCCTAAACTTCAAGATCTAAAAGAACGTGTAGATGAAGCCGTTAATGAATATGTTGAACATTTGGGATTAGAAGAGGTTATATTAGGAAACAGTTGGTTTAATATAATGCCGAAGGGAGGCGAAGTTATACCGCACAGGCATGAAAGATCAACTATCAGCGGAGCCCTTTATATTGATAGTGGCACTGGAGCTGCTGAACTGTCTTTTACGAACCCCACTTCAATATATCGAATGGCTGAAGAAGTAAAAAATCATTATACTGATTATACTTCAAGTGCAGCCTCAATTGAAGCAAAGAAGGGAAGATGTGTCTTATTTCCTAGTTGGTTAGAACATGGAACTGATATCAATGAGTATGAAGGAAGAATTGTAATCAGTTTCAATTACATAAACCTCAGCGTTACCAAATTTAAAATTCCTTGACTTTATTTCTAGATATAGTATAATAAACTATGACTAAACGTATTGGCTTTGCCTGCAAATATCTACACCCAGATCAATCTCAGAAGAAAAAACTTCTGGAAGAAATTGAACGCCCACTAAATACTAGAGCAACCACAGTTCAGTGGTTGAATAGACAAACCAAGGATGTTGCAGAGCAACGTTTGTGGGATATTATGGAGCATAATATTGCTTCATTTCATAGGCTAGTAGAATATGTTGGTACTTTACCGCAAGAGCTTAGAATGGTTAGATTGGGTAGCGATTGTCTTCCTGTCTACACTGAGCCTACTTGGGGGTACTATTGGAAGCTGGCAGATGTTAAGGCATATTGTGAAAGAGAGTTTGCCAAGGTGGGCGAGACTGCTCGTAGGCTTGATGTGCGTCTTAGTATGCATCCTGGCCAGTTTACTGTGCTGGCGTCTGAGTCAGATGAAATTGTAGAACGTAGTATAGAGGAGTTTGAATATCATGCAGATATGGCCAGGTATATGGGATACGGCAAGAGGTTTCAGGACTTCAAGATCAACGTCCACATCTCAGGTCGCCGCGGTCCCGACGGCATCAAAGCAGTCCTCCCAAGGCTATCCACAGAAGCAAGAAACACAATCACAATCGAAAATGACGAAAACAGCTGGGGACTCGAACACAGCCTCGAGCTCAGTGGACATCTGGGCCTAGTGCTAGATATACACCATCACTGGTGTAAAACAGGGGAGTATATTGAACCCAATGATGATAGATTCAAACGTGTTATTGACAGTTGGCGCGGTGTTCGTCCTGTCATCCATTATAGTATATCTAGAGAAGATTATATCGCAGAACATAGACAAGACCAACGGCCGGCCTTGGAAGATCTCCTACGACAAGGATACAAAAAAGCCAAACTAAGAGCGCATTCTGACTACATGTGGAATGATGCAGTTAACGACTGGGCTTTAACGTTCCGTGATTATGCTGACATAATGGTAGAATCTAAAATGAAAAATCTAGCAACAATTAAACTATACAATTATGCCAATTCCAATGCAGATACCCAAACAGAGCATAAATCAGTGGATGTTCAACAATCGCAGAATTGGACAGGAAACAAAGCGATCTCTACTTCCGAGGCGCTGCTACCTGTCTAATAAATCTTTATGGTTTAAAAAATGTGAAGTAGTACATTGTATGGTTACAGGTCCCGGTGACCCTATATTTGAAACCTATTGGTGTGATACAAAAGAATTCGTACTCAACGAATTAAAACGGTAAATAAATGTACGGAGATATAAATGAGCTTTTTAACACAAATGTATGGTCGTAAACAGGTTCCTGCTCTAGAAAAGGGCAGCGATAAAAACCCTAATAGAGTTACAGGTGGATTAAAGGGCCAAGGTGCTGACCATTTCTCCATGTTAGGCGAGGACGGAGTTGAGCGTCAAATTCCTACACAAAAATACGTCCAGAGTCTAGAAGAACAATTACGCAAACAAAGAGCTGTTACTGACGTGTTAGAACGTAAGTTAACACGATTACAGACATCTTTTGACGCTCTACAAAACACCCTACGATCCAAATAATTACAATTTACCTATAGGCAGGTCTGAGGATGCACTAAGATCCCAGACCTGTTTTCTTTCCACGCCTTTTTTCTGACCGTAGCGTTTAGCATCACAACTTGAGCACACATGAAAATAGTTGTTGCTCAATCTGTTAGGATCCATTGATCCTCGTTCCCTTACAAATTCTGCATCGCAAGCATCACAACGCAGCCGCACCATTGTCTTGTGTCTATAGTACTCATGCCTGACACCTGTCTTTGACAATCTTTCATGCCGCGTTTTTTCTTTGTACTCGCTTAAGAACATAACTATATTTACATTAAGATTATAAAATCTTACGCTAAATAGTATCATAGAGAGGTAAACGAATGTCTATTTGCACACTAACCGAAGCAGCTCAGGACCAAATCAACGACCTATGCAAGCAAAACGATTGCTTTGCAATCAGTCTTAACGTTAAAGGCGGAGGCTGTGCAGGCTTTGAGTACGACTGGGGATTAGTAAAGTTGAAAAATGACATTGACGCTGGCGATGAAATAATTAGTGCAGGCTCGGGAAATTTAGTCATCGGAGTACACAGCCTAATATACCTATTCGGAACTGAGATAGATTATGTAAAAAATCTATTCGGTGCAAATTTTGATATCAGAAATCCTAACACAAAAAGCAGTTGCGGATGCGGTGTAAGTGTTAATTTCAATGATAATATACACCCACATTACATGGATTAACGGAGCAATAAATGGCAAAGCAGAATATTAATATTGGCGTTGAAGGTAACGACGGTACCGGCGACAGCATAAGAGAATCGTTCCGTAAAGTTAATGAAAACTTTACAGAGCTTTATGCTGTATTTGGTATTGGTGGACAAATTTCGCTAACTGACCTAACTGATACTCCGGATTCGTATGAAGGGCAAGAAAATAAAGTACCAGCCGTAAAGGGTGATGGCTCAGGTATTGCATTTTTAGAACTAGCTTCTGATAATGCACTTGACGGATCTATTGATACTATTGGATTTGATTTTACAGTTGATGGAAAATTAATAGTTAAACAGTTAGTATCAAGAGTATCTAATGACCCCGAACCAATCTTAGGTGGTCCTCTTAACGCTGCTACACAGCCTATTGCTAACGTAGAAATATCTCAAGCAGCTATTGATACGTTCAATTCAGTGTATGGAACTGATCTCGGTATAGGATCGTTAGTAATTGATAAAAACTTTGCTGATAGAAATTATCAACGCAAAGAAGTTGCAGGCGGTGGAATTAGATTATCAGATGAACCAGCAACTACAAGCCAGTATACTTTAACTTCGAGCGGTATAATTTTAGGAAACCTACAGATTGCTGGTCACGGACTAGATCAATCTTATAACGGAGCCCCATTTATATTTCGATCAACAGGTACTGATCCGTTTGGCGTAGTTACAGGCAATACATTTTATATAAGAATACAAAATGAAAATGCAATATCATTGCACCCTACAGAAACTGACGCAACTAACGGAACTAGTCGTATACTGCTAAGTGGAGGAACAGGAACCTTTTCAATCACTGATGCTGCTTATGATTCGGATCTAGAAGGTAACTGGTTGTCTAATGTCGCACTACCTCGCAAGAGCATTGTTCGAAGACAAGGCGACACCATGGAAGGTGTTCTAAATCTAAGTGATCATCCAGGAGAACTTTCAGGATTTGGACTTCCAAACGGTCCTGATGACTTACAAGCCGCGACAAAACTATATGTCGACAATGCTGCTGCAACTAGCACTGTCAATTTATTCGTTGCTACAAACGGCGACGATCAACAAACCAACACTCCAGTAGGTAAAGAAGGTAGAAACCCTGCCTATGCGTATAAAACAATAAATGCTGCTGCTCGCAAAGCAGAAGAAATAATTCTATCAGCAAAGTTTGAACCAGGTCCATACATGCAGACTATGACCTATAACAATGGAGCAGGAACTGGTAGAATTGAAAGTTCTGGAGTAACGTCACCTATTGCTGGTAGAAATAATGCTAGAACACTAGTTTTAGCAAATAAAGAATTTATTCAGAAAGAAGTTACCGCATATATTGATGCAACCTATCCTGATTTTGCCGGTTCTTACAACGTAGAAATTTGTCAAAGAGATGTGGGTTATATTCTTGAATCAGTAACACTAGATGCGCTACTAGGAAATAATGCAAACTATCTATCACGTTGGTCAGGCATAAGATATTATTCGAGTCCTAGCGCACAGAAAGCAATTGGCAGTCAACGAGTTGAAACTATAGCAGGTATTGAGTACGCTAAAGATCTAGTTGTTAACTATATTTTAACAAACACACCTGTTCCAACAACCTATCAAGATAGAGTCGAACAATATATTGAACCTAGCATTGTTCCAGATGCTGCGGCTGACGATGCAATTTCTGCAAAATTTGATATTATTCTTGAAATTATCGATAATGGAGTTCTTGATGCGCCGGCGGTGGTTGACGGTTCAACAAACTATAAAATTAACGTCGGTAACGGAAACTTTGGATTCATAGATCAAGCCAATCCTGAAAACACAGATATTATTCCAGGTAAGGTTGTTAGAGGTCGTAGTTCAGGCGCTATAGGAAGAATTATTGATTACAAATATGAAGCGGGTCCTAGAACTGTCAGTGTAGCAGAAACTGACGAAATTGAAGTCCAACTGCTAGAGCCTATAGAGTTTGAAGAAGGCGAAGAATTAGAATACGGTAATATTGTAAGAGAAACGCAAATTTGTATACAAATCGAAAGCGGCATTTATTACGAAGATTACCCAATTAGAATTCCTCCAAACGTTTCTATTAATGGTGACGAATTCCGTCGTGTTATAATACGACCAAAGAAAAGAATTTCTCAGTCAAGGTATGCAACAACCTTTTTCTATCGAGATAGAGAGTTTGATAATCTAATATTAGGTAAATCGTCTATTGACGAGTTTATAACAGAAACACCGGCCAGTGCAAGTCGAACACCTGGTGTCTACACAGTAATCCCAGCTGACTATGTAACAGATGGGTATGGTATCGAAGCTGAATTCGAAATCACTGTTAACGCCAGCGGTGCTATATCCGACATTACTATTTTAAATGCTGGTAAAAACTGGAGAGTAGGCGATCTCATTACTATACCTGATGACGAATTAGGAAATGGTGGTGCACCTGATGTGATTATCGAAGTTACTAAAGTTCCTAACGGTGTTGAATATATCAATCCAATAACAGGTGATGTTGATGGCTACTTTGGTTATCATTATCTAAGAGATCCAAGTCGATTAAAGAACGTTGGTGCTGGTTATAGAAATATCGGTAAGTGGGAAACTGCTGCACTAACTTTGATTGATAATAAAGAATTTATTCAAGAACAAGTTGTTGAATTTATTAATGCAACCTATCCTTCGATGATTGGTGCTTATAGTGAACCGAAAAGTAAAAGAGACACCGGTTATATCATTGACGCACTTGTAAAAGATCTCCGCAATGGGGGAAATGAATTCTCATTAGAAACCCAAGGAGAGTTTTACGAAGGATCCCTAGGCAGCATTAATCAAGCTGGTTGTGTCGCTGGTATGAACTATATCTATACCTTAGCATCCTACTTGCTAGAAGGAGAAGAACCAGCTACTATCTATGGTGTGGGTCTCGATTATCCTGAGCCAGATCTTTTTAATGGATCGGCTGATCCTGCGGATTGGAACACGGGTAATCTATATCGAGTAGGAAATGTGGTTAGATTCTTCATCGGAGGAATTTATCGTTACTATCAATGTGTTTCTGAACACACAGCAGGACCAGTATTTAATGCAGGCGAAATAGCAAATTATTGGACAGAAGTTTATGGCCCAGTACAAACTGTAGAAAATTTAATCGGTACTGTAACATTTGCATTTAATCCTGAATACAATCCTCCTCTGCATAACAAGGACATGGATGTGTTCTTAATGAACGATGCGACTAGAGTTCAGAATGCAACAGTACAGGGTCACGGCGGCTTTATGGTCGTTCTTGATCCCGAAGGACAGGTCCTTACCAAGTCACCGTACATACAAGTTGGTTCATCATTCTCTCAGAGTTTGAATAAACAGGCGTTCCGAGGTGGTATGTTCATTGATGCCTTTACTGGTAACAGTGCCGTACAGGTTACAGAACGTGTAGATGGTGATCCATTTAGATTAAGAATTAAGAGCTTGCCTGATCAAGGTTTATTCATACGCAAGCCAGAAACACCAAGTGCTTTTTATATTGACGGTAGACGATTCCAAGTCAATTCTTGTACACAGTACGATCCAGACTTTGGTACTGCTGAACTTATCCTTGACAGAAACTCAAACGATGGTTTAGGGTTTAGTGGTATTACTAGTAACTTAATATCAGGTTACAATCTAGATGCTATCGGAGATTTCGAGTTCGACGAAGAAAAATGTGCTAGAGACACTGGAATAATTCTAAGTGGAGTTGGCTATGATATAACACTTGGCACTAATTATAATGCAGTAACAAACGGACTAGCATATAGAAGAGGTAATGCTTCAGTTGTCATTGACGATCAATTAACTGAAACAGTTAATGCTATTAATGTAGGTAAATCTGAAGTTTTAGGATTAGCTAGCGTTTCAGGTGATCCTACCGCAACTACAAGAGTAACAAATGCATTCGATGAAATTGTAGATATTATTGAAAATGGTGACAGTGCTGCCGATGCATTAACCTGGACTGATCCCGGAACTGACATAAACAGAACGCGAGCAAGACAGCTATTGCAATCTAATAGAACATTCATAGCCAATGAAATAATTGCATGGATTACTGCTAACTATGTTGGTCTAGTGTATAATGGTGTTACTTGTGCTAGAGATATAAGATACATTGTTGATGCATTAAGTTATGACATTCAGTATGAAGGCAATAGTGCTACAATTGGAGCAGCTAGAGCATACTTCGACGGCGCTGTAAGCGTATTACCTGCAGGACAAAAAGCTGCAACTGCTGCTGTAATGGCTCAACTTGCAACAATAGTTGGTCAGATTGTTCTCAACACTTATCCTGGTCAAACAGCAGGAACTGCTGCATCCGCAACTGAACAAGGAATCGTTGAAGATCTAGTTGGTATAATAGAAGATGTAATCGATGCTGATTCTTTATCGGCATTACCAGCAATTGAATATCCAGATGTAAGTTGGTCTACAACTGCTTTAAAGGCAGCTAAAACAGAGATTGATGTTAAGTCGGCGTTAATTACAAGACGAGTTGTTCAGAGTGTTCCAGGTCCTTTAGATATTACACTCCAGACAGCTGGTAATAGATCTATGCTAGGTAACGACTTTACACAGATCAACGATCTCGGTTACGGATTAGTGTGTGTAAACGGTGCGCTATCAGAAATGGTATCCATGTTTACCTACTATTGCTGGACATCTTATTACGCTAAAAATGGTTCAGAAATTCGTTCAATAACAGGTTCAAGCTGTTATGGTGAATACGGCCTAGTTGCTGAAGGTTCAGATCCTAACGAAATTCCTGATTCGGTAGTGCTTGTTCAAGATATGACCCAACCAGCAAGAACTTTTGCTGCTGATATAGTTCTTACATTAACAGGTCCTATTACACTAAACGAAGGCGACGAGATCGAACAATTAATTAGTGGAGCAACGGCTACTGTAGCTGTTGATACAAGCCCTAATGGTTCTAAGGTAGTTTATCTAAAAGAAGTTGTAGGTGCTTTCGATGCAGTGAACGAATTACAACTATCAGTTGGACCTGTTGGACTTGGACCTGATAGTGTTCCTCTAGATGTTGACTCTACCGGATACGGAAATCCTGTAGAACAGCTTTATCTTCATGTTTATGATATGAAAGATGTTCCTAGCAACAGATCAGAACTAGATATATACCATCCTACTAGACCAGCTTTTGCTAGATACGAGGTTGCTAATGCACAAATAGCAGGACCTGTAGTTGGTTCTTATGTAGACGTCAATGATACTATACCTGCTACAACTGTAAGTGTGGCTGGTACAGGTGCTACCTTCACCCTTTACAAAACAATAGAATATGGTTATACCGCAGATATCACTTCAATTGGTGAAGACTATTCAATTGGTGATACTATTACAGTTGACGGTACTGAACTAGGAGGTATTACTGGCGGCGTTGGCGTTGGTAACGATGCTATTATTGAAATCACAGATGTTAGCACTAGTGGTCAAATCCTTGAAATTAGTGTAACCGGCGATATTTTTGTCGAAGCATCAACTCCAGTTTATAGTGGTCGTGTTTATAAACTTAATTTCTCAACATCAGATGTTCGTTATAGCACGAACGGATTGTTAAATGCAGTTCCTTGGGGTGACCTAATTAACTATAGAAGAAATCAAACACACATCATAGGAGACCTAGCAAGACCAGATGTCTTAGCTATTAGGCCATCTACTGCTGTTATTTTTGACGAATCACCTGATATTGTTTATAGATCAATCAGCTTCCTTGGATCTAACAGCCTTGGCGATGAATTAAGCACAGGCCAATCTCAAGCAGGCTTTGATACAACCTATGACTACATAAGATTGATTATTGATGCTGAGAAGGCAGCAGAAACTGCGTTAAGCGGAACTGGTACAACCAAAGGCGGTACCATCGGAGACGTAGTTCTCGCCCTTACTCCAATCAATGATGACAATGAAATCTTCAGACTTAATAATAATACTAGAACACCTGAAGCAAATAGACCTGTTGGTTGGACTCCATCATCACTAGTTGAAGCGCCAATACTATCATGGGGCGGTAAAAAATTCTATGTTTATAACATTAGAGGTGTGAGCGCAACCAACACAATAGTTGATATTGCCGAGGACAACGCTTATAGAATTGTTACAATTGAGGACGTTGGTGACGATATTAACCAAACACCAGTTGTTGGACTTGCTACACCTGTAATACTGGGAACAGAAACTGTAACTCTTAGAGCTGGTCTAAAAGCAGGTGCGACAGGTAGTGTAACTGTTAACATTTCAACCTGTCGAGCTACAGCACACGATTTCCTAGACGTAGGTACAGGCGGATTTAATCAAAGTAACTATCCTAACGTAATTTTCGGATTGCCTAGAGAATCTGATCAGGCTAAAGAAGTCGAAGAACGCGGCAAGGGTCGTGTGTTCTATGTAAGTACAGACCAAAACGGTATCTTCCGTGTAGGACGTTTCTTCTCAGTTGATCAAGGTACTGGTACTGTTACATTCAGTGCATCATTAGCACTCTCTGACGTTGACGGTCTAGGCTTCAAACGCGGTGTTGTTATTACTGAGTTCTCAACAGATACAGCAATGACTGACAATGCGTCAGACACAGTGCCAACAGAAAGTGCTGTGCGTGGCTATGTTAACAGACGATTGGGCTATGATGTTAATGGTAACCCTGTTGCAAACAAATTAGGTCCAGGTGTTCTTGCTCCTAACGGTGCGGTGCCAATGACGGATGATTTAAATGCTGCTGGTAATACTATTACAAACCTAGCAGCACCGTCTACTGACTCTGATGCAGCAACAAAGGCTTATGTTGACGAATCAGTATCAACAGCTAATGCAACATCAAAATTAAGAGATATTGAAATTAATAGCTTACAAGGTAACCAATTATTGGTTAGCACGGGCTATAAGAAAATATTCATTGACGCAACAACTGTTGTAGGAGGACCGTTCGCAGTTGGTAATAGCATTAGTGGAAGCATTACTGGTTCTACAGGCACAGTTGTAGATACATTCGAAACTGTAGGGTTTGAAGGTAATCTTGTAGTATTGGTATATACTCCAACTGGTGGTCCGGGATTCACTGTAGATGATTTTATATCAGTTCTAGGCGGAGCAGAAGGACAATGTGTCGATGGTCCTCTAGACGAATGGGCCAACGGTGTATGGAACGCTGCAAGTGATATTGAAATAACTACTTCTAGAGTTCTTTCACCTAGCAGATATACTTCTCTAACTGCTGCAATTAAAACAGGATCTATTGTTAATAACGACGTTAGTGGTAGTGCTGCAATCGCACAGAGTAAATTAAGTCTAAATGCTGCAACTACTAGAGCTAATGCTACTGGTATTACACAAAACGATCTAGGAAGTGCATCATTTAACTCTGCAAACTTTGATGCTACAAGCGGATTTATTAGTTTAAAATCCGGCGGTATTACTCTTGCTAGCGTACAAAACATTGCTTCTAAAACTGTTATTGGCAATTCAACTGGATCAACTGGTCCAGTAAGTGAAGTTTCCTTCAGCACTATTGTTAACCAAGGTGATGGTTTAGAGGACAGTGACTTTACTGCTGAAGTAGGTGTAGCAGTTGATCCTGGTCAAGCACTGATAAAAACAGGATCTGGTGTATATGCCCTTAGCAATGTAACCAAAACAGGTGAAACAAATTCTATTGTTAAAACCGACGCCAACGGTAGCATACAGGTTAACTCGTTAATACTAGGTGGTGATTCAAGTTATGAAATTTTATCACTTGATACAACAGAATTAGTATTTAAAACTCCTGCACAAGGTGTAATCTTAAAGGCAGTAGGCGGCAATGGAGGAGCAACACCAACATATCCAGATCTGCAGATTTTTGGTAACGTAAATGTAAGCGGAACAGGTATTACACAGAGTTCTCTACAGGCGGCATCAAACTTTAACAATGAAAAGAGGTTAGCTGTTGATTGGATTTACTCATCATTTATTGAAGCACCTGGTGAAAGAGGTACGGCATCTACAGGTGTAGCGATTGGTGCTAACACAGGTAAAACAACAGCTGGTCAGATTGCAATGGTTGTTGCAGACAGCGGAACTAGCTCTAGCGTTGTTCCTATGAGATTCAGTTCAACTGGTGCATTGCCTGAAACTGATAACCTTTTCAATATTGGTAGTGCTACATTAAAATATGCAAATATCTATGCAACACTATTTAGAGGTACTGCTACTGAGTCTTATTATGCTGACTTGGCAGAAAATTATTTAGGTGATCAGAAATATGAGCCAGGAACCGTTGTAGTATTTGGTGGAGAAAAAGAAGTTACTACTACCAATATACGTGGCGACAGAAAAGTAGCAGGTGTTGTTTCTACAAATCCTGCACACCTAATGAACAGTCAACTAGAAGATCCTAACGCAGTTGCAGTAGCACTACAAGGTCGTGTTCCGTGTAAAGTTATAGGCCGCGTTAAGAAAGGTGATATGTTAGTAGCTGCTGCAATACCAGGATATGCGATAGTTGATAACGATGCAAAGGTAGGCACTGTTATAGGAAAGTCATTAGAAGACAAGGATTCTACTGACAAGGGTGTAATTGAAGTTGTTGTAGGTAAACACTAATGAAACAGAGTCAATTAAACAGTCTCATAAAAACTGGCAAGGCTACTGCTGTTGTTAGTAAAGATCCTCAACCTAGACAGGTAGTGCATACAGCTGGGAAATTAAGAGTGTTAGTTTTTAAAGGTGATCAGAATGGCAAAACAAACAATTAATATTGGAACGAGTGCTAATAAAGGCGATGGTGATCCTTTAAGAACTGCATTCCAAAAGATAAACTCTAACTTTTCAGAGGTATATAACAGCATTGGCGGAGGTTCTATAACCACTGAAGTTGATAGTAGTGATACTGAGACAGTAATTACTGCTATTAACAGCGACGTAATTACTGGAAAATTTTTACTACAAATGATTGCTAGTGATAATACGATTCAGAGTTGCGAAGTTATTGCAGTTAAACATCTCGATGACACTGATGCAGATGTATCTGTATATGGTTTAATTTATACATCGGTTGGGCCTATTGCAACTGTTGACGCAATAGTTAATACTGAAAATAATTTAGCAATAACTGTCACTAGTCTAGGTTTAGGATTAAGTGTAAGCGCACAGTCGATTCAACAAATACCTCGTTGGGAAGCCTAACAAAATGGACCAGCAACATTCGATAAATATGTACGATAGGACGTAAAGATGGCGAACAGATATCCTCTAATAATAGATACCACCGACGGCAATAAGATAAAAGAACTGCCGGCTGACGACAATCTTTACCTCAGAAATAATAATATCCTAGATGTACAAGATATTACAGCACTAGGAACTATAGATGCAGCAGCAATTACCATTGCTGGACAGGCTTTATCGGCACAAAATTTTACAGATTTATCTGATACTCCAGACAACTATTCTGGTGCTGCTGCTAAATTCGTTAAAGTTAACTCTGCCGGAACTGGTTTAGAATTTGCATCTCTCGCTAGTTTAGGAAATATTACTGTTGAAAACATAACATTAGCTAGTGGGGGTAATATAATACCTTCTATTAATAATGTTTCTGATTTAGGATCAAATTCTAATAGGCTCGAAAGAGTTTATTCTACTTTTTTATTCGGAAGCCTAAGAGGATTTGACGGCACAGTAGTTTTTGATGCAACAAACAACAGAATTAGCTATGCTGCGGTGTACGGTGCTCCAACAGCACTTTCTGAATTTACAAATGACATGGGCTTCTTAGATGCAGCAGGTATTGATCTTGCTATTTCTTCTGCTTTAGCCAGTGGCAGTTTTGACAGTGATGTCGTTGGTAGTGTATTTGGTGATGACAGCACACTATTAGTTGATGGTGTTAACTCTGTATTAAAAACATATAAACTAGAACGTGCAGGAGCAACAGACGGCCAGGCGTTGGTCTGGAGTGACTCTAATGGACGCTGGGAACCCGGTGCAGCAGTTGGAGAGGGTGTAGACTTAACAGCATTTAGCGTAGGCCCAGAAGGAACAGCAACAGGCAATGGTTCTTTAACATACGAAAATACTACCGGTGTTTTTACCTATACACCTCCTGATTTAGAAAACTTTGGAAATATTACAGCAGAAAGTATCACAGCAGATACTTTAGAATTTACCGGCGCAGGTGTTGTTACATTAGAATCAGGAAGTAATTTAGTTCTTAATGCTGCTGGAGGAGTTGGCAACATTGTAGCTAGCGGAAGTAGAATTACCAACGTAGCAGATCCTATAGGACTACAGGACGCCGCAACAAAATCCTACGTTGACGCTGTGTTCTTAGGAGGCGGTGTTGCTTTCTACGAAGGCGACATGAAGGGTAGTGTTTTTGCTGATGATTCCAGCTTAATTGTTGACGGTATAAACAAAGAAATTTATGTTAATAAAATAACCTATGGCGACAATGCTGTTAGATCCTACAAAGATGGAACTAGTTGTTCTCCAACTGTAGATACAGTTATCTATACATCAACTGAAAACATGTATGCTGTACGTTTATTTGTTATGGTACAGGGTCGTACAGATAGTAGTGCAATTACTGAAACGCAGGCATGCGATGTAGTTGCCGTAAAGGGTTACACTGATGATACAGTAAGTGTTTCGATATACGGATTAACTTACTCGAGTGCGGGACCTTTAGCAACCTTTGATGGCCAGTGGAACGCAGTTACAAATAAAATGGAAATTACATGCCAACCCACTAGCGCAACTTACCTAGTAACAGCAAGTGCGCACGGTTTAGAAATACAAACAAACGATTAAGGAATTATAATTATGGCAATTAAAAAGTTTGAAACACAAGACGGAATTAAACTACAAGCAGACGACTCTATTGTCGACAGTCAGGATAATTCCTTATTAG
>JACCDW010206633.1_pt1 | contig 17424 bp, 14 predicted proteins | sample 7449781 | NCBI WGS metagenome assembly JACCDW01 (sample SAMN15323449, study PRJNA562643) | freshwater metagenome | isolation source: river surface water | place: USA:Blue River Watershed | collected 2017-08-18
CAATTTGAAGATGCCTAAAATAACAAGAAAACATCAGGATGAGAATGTTTTTTGAATTCGAGAATCCATCTAGTATGATTGTGTTTTTATTGCTTTACAACCAAGGTTATGATTTCAAATCTGTAACCTTCTTCTAAACAGGATATGCGTTTTTATCTAAATACGTTTAAGCAATACTGGATTCGACACGTCCTTGTTGGAGTTTCATTATTCATTATTATATTTAGCTACTTGCATGAACAGCAAAGTACCAAATATAGCGTGGAGGGATTAATACAAATTGGAAACGCGAGTGGATTAATAGGCTCAAGTGGTAGCCTAATGTCTTTTGAGGAAACAAAACAACTGATTTCATACGCTGTTTTGCCGAAACTAAGTAAAGACAATTCATTCGGAATTGACGAGCGTGATGAGCATATTAGCGTCAGGTTGAATAATCAAAATTTTTTTGTAATGCGTGCTTCCGCAACTAGTCCAGACAGGGCGACGCAAATTTATCGCGAAGCCATCGATACCCTGTTTACTATCCACAATCGCATATATCAGGCTAAAGTTGACAATCTCAATGAATTATTTTTATATAATGAAAGACAACTTTTGGCTCAAAATAAGATTCTTTTAAATTTAAAAAATTGCTCTAAGCCTATGACGAGTGAGGCAAATACAATCTGCTGGCATTTGCTTTATAACGCGATAGATTCTCTAAACAAAACTAAACAGAGAAAAATTGAATTGAAAAATCAATTTTTGACAGAGAATTTGTACCCAACAAGGCAAATCGGTGAATTAAAATTTATTACTCCTCCTATTTTCTCCTACCAGCAGATTAATATCCTTTTAGCTTTTTACATTACTTTGCTTGTTATCTCAATTCACAATTTGCTACTTTGTCACTCCTAATTATTCTTAATTAGCGAATTCAAATAAATAAATAAATTATTAAACAATTTTTATGTTTTTAAAGTGATTCTATTATTATGAATGCAGTTAATCTAATTAAAGTTTGCTAAAAATATGTGCGGTATATCTGGAGTAATTGTCACTGCGAGTGATTCTTTTCGTGTCACCAAAAAATTAGTGACTGAAATGCGGGACACAATGATTCACAGAGGACCGGATGATTGTGGCGATTGGGTATCTGAAGATTGCTTGGTCGGATTGGGACATCGCAGGCTTTCTATAATCGACCTAGCAGACGCAGCAGGGCAACCTATGGCCAATGAAAATGGTTCGGTTCGTATTGTTTTCAATGGCGAAATTTATAATCATTCTGAAATCAGACGTGAACTTGAAGAAATTGGAGCCTATCAATGGAAGACAGATCATTCAGATACAGAGGTTATTATTCATGCTTACGAACATTGGGGTATCGATTGTCTGCAACGGTTGCGGGGGATGTTCGCAATCGCAATTTGGGATGACAACATTAAGAAACTGTGGTTGATACGTGATCGATTAGGTGAAAAACCACTTTATTACAGTATTCATAATGGGCGTGTCACATTTGCCTCCGAAATTAAGGCTTTACTTAAGGATCCTCAACAGAAACGGGAAGTTAATGAGGTAGGGCTATTTCATTACCTTTCATTTTTAACAACTCCAGCTCCTGATACGCTGTTTGCTGGAATAAATAAACTGCCTTGTGCAAGTTGGTTATGCATCGGCTTGGATGGTACTGTTGAAGAGCAACGTTACTGGGATGTCCTTGACCACACAGAATCGCTTCAAGGGGCAACTGAAGACGAAGTAGCAAGTCGCTTGCTCGATGAAATCAAGAACTCTGTGCGTATGAGAAAAATTGGAGATGTACCAGTTGGTGTATTTCTATCGGGTGGTGTTGACTCCAGCACTAATGCTGCATTGTTTGCGGAGGGCGAAAGTCAAAAGGTCAAAACTTTTTCAATTGGATATGAAGGAAATTACAGTAGTTATCAAAATGAGCTTATTTTTGCAAAGCTCGTTGCTGATCAAGTGAAATCTGAGCATCATGAGACATTTTTGAGTTTTGAAGATCTGAATGGGTTTCTTCGCAAGATGGTGCAATTACAAGATGAACCTATTGCGGACCCCGTTTGTTTTCCAGTTTTCTTTGTTTCTAAGTTGGCGCGTGACAACGGAGTGGTAGTTTGCCAAGTTGGTGAAGGTGCCGATGAACTTTTCTGTGGTTATCCAGGCTGGATAACGTCCCTTAGACTTCAGAAATATAGTAATTTACCTCTCCCTCTCGTTTTCAAAAAGCTAGGAATGAGTCTATTGCGACTCTTTGGTAAAGATCAAAGCTTTTCCTATGAATGGCTTAGGCGTGGGTCTGAAAATTTGCCAATTTTTTGGGGTGGAGCCGAAGGTTTTACCGAAACCCACAAATTAAGGCTCTTGTCGAGCAGACTCCGAAAACAGCTTAATGGATTGAGTTCATGGAATGTTATTGAGCCTATACGTTCACGATTTCTCAAAAAGGCAAAGGTCCCATCGTGGCTAAACTGGATGACCTATTTGGACCTTAATTTTCGCCTTCCTGAGCTACTACTGATGCGGGTAGATAAGATGAGCATGGGCGTAAGCTTAGAAGGAAGGGTGCCCTTCCTAGATCACAAGTTAGTCGAGTTTTCTTTGAGCATCCCTGCAGAAATGAAGACACGTGGCGGTCTCAAATACATTCTGAAGAAAGCAGTCAGAGGAACTATTCCAGACGTAATTATTGATCGGCCAAAACAAGGTTTCGGCGTGCCCATACACGAATGGTTCTTAGATAATCTCGGGCCTCAGATTAGAAGTGAACTTGAGGAGTTCTGTAATAAGACGGATTTTTTTGATAGAGATGAGGTTTTTAGGGTCCTTGATGAAGGGCGCGCTGCACAAGCGTGGTATCTCTACAACTTAGCTTTGTGGTGGAAAGAGTATATAGATGTAAATCAATCGGTTTGATTGAATTCCTCCCTATGAGTTTTCGAATTTGAAAATGACTGAGCGAATGATTTTGGTAATCTAAATTAAAAACAATTCCTATTCACCTGTTATTTCTAGTCTTAAGACGTTGACTCAAACTCTTTTTGCTAATGTATTTGCTAATGGTTTGGCTACAATTGGCATTTTGGTTCTTGCATACATTCTTTTACCGTCCGATATGGCCAACATCCGAGTAATGCAGGCCTATGTAATAATTGGTGTGTGTATCGGCAGTTTGGGCTTTTCAACCGGTGTATTAAAGTATTCTGTTGATTTCCGCGATGCTAAGCAAGAGTTTGGTCTGCTTGATCATGTGGTAAAAATCAACTTCTGGTCTTCTCTTGCTTACGTTGCTTTAATTTCGTTGCTGGTGCATCCAAATATGTTGATTCCACTTGGCGATTTGAATTACTACTATTTTGTGGGTGTGCTTTTTTGTATTCCTGTAATAGTTTATTCAGAAAATATCAGAAACTACATGATTGCAAAGGGTCAGTTTGGACTTGCTGCAAATGGATTGGTGGTAACGCGGTTGCTGGCATTTGCGATGCTGGTTAGTTGCACCTATCTCTGGCGTTTCCCAGGCTACATAGTCGCTACTCTAATTACCGCCCTATTTAGTGCTATTTGGTATTTTAGACACTTGGACCCAAGTATTATTGGTAATTCACATCATGTTTTATCTGATTATGTGTTACCTGTTAATTTTGTTCGTTTTTCATCATATGCCATGATAGGCAACCTAATTGTAATCTTTGCGGGATATGGTGACATGCTGATGCTCAATGCTATGGTAGATGATCGTGCAGAGCTTGGGGCATATGCTCTGGCATCAGTAATGCAATCTGGTCTGATGTTATTGACAAATTCTGTTCAGACTATCTTGCTACCTAGGATGATCCGAATGCATGCATTCAAAAGAGAGTTGCGTCGCTACCTGCTTCATAAGCAGCTGATTCTGGCTTTAGCCAGTGTTGTAACCGCTCTGGCTGCATGCGTTTTTGTTTTCTATGTAGTTACTTTTATATATGGCCAGCAATATGAGTTGGTGCCCAAGATCTTCGCGGGCCTTTGTTTTGCTTATGTAATGATTACTTGCGGAACGCTTAGTGGTAGCGTAATTCTTGGCTCAGGTGGAACTCAAATTAATACCGCTATTGCAGGTTTTTCGATTGTGGTGGGTTTTCTTTTTGCCTATTACACTATTAATACTCATGGGATATTTGGAATGATGATTGGCAAGATTGCATACGGAATTGTGTTTTGTATATTGAGCAACGCATTTGCCTTTCGAGATTTGCGTGATTAAGTTTATTTAGTTTGGTGACCAAATATGGAATTTTTGAATACTGTGTGTTTGGTATGTGGAAGCAGAGAAGTAGAACCTATAGGTAAGGCAGTAAGTCCTCCTATGCCAGAAATAATCTACACATATTTCAACTGTAATACTTGTAGATCAAGATTTTTTGATCCCAAAGAGCATTGTGTAGATATTTATGACAGAAACGAAAAACTCTCCATGAGCGAACATTACGTTCATGCGGAGTTTAAACCCAATTCTTATTGGATAAGGGAAGTTGCATCAATCACTGCTATGATGGAAGGTCCAATAAAATCTATATTGGATTGTGGGTGTCGTACAGGCGATTTTTTGATGCATTGGCCGAAATCAATTAAGCTTACCGGGGTAGAAATCGTCCCTCAGGTAGCTGAGGTTGCTCGAGAACGAGGGTTGATCGTAATCAATGAACCCCTTGAGCAAATGTTGCATTTAACAAAGTACGACGTGGTTACTTGTTACGCCATACTGGAGCATTTAAGCTCACCTGAAAAGGTGCTTGATGCTCTGTGCAAATCTGTATCGGAAAAGGGACTCTTGATTGTTATGATACCTTCTTTCCAAACTTGGAAAGCTCGTTTATTAGAATTGATTGGGCAACAATGGCATCAACTATATCCTCCATTTCACCTTTGTTTTTATTCCAATGAATACCTCAGCAAATTTTTGAGCTCTCGAGGTTTTCAACTTGAGCGTCGCATCTATTCTAGTGGAGGAATGTTCAATCCGTTTGCGAAAATTCCATTTTTAGGAAAAGTTTGGGCAAAAATCATGCATCTGCTTGATATATATAGCCCTTTACGTTTCCTGCCTATCTTTGATCATATGTATCTTTATTATCGCAAGATTTCCTAAAATGCAGGACTCTAGTATTTTGGAATGGTATTTTCTTGGATGTATTCCTCCTCCCATTGGAGGTGTAACAATTTTTGCAAAGAGAAAGATTGCGCAATTACGAAACAATGGAAAGCAGGTCACTGTTATTGATCTAAGAAAGATATCCCTGATATCAAAATTTAGATATTTTCTAACACTACTTTTTGTTGGCTCTAATTGCGGAATTTATGTTAATGACTTAAGTGGTTTTAATCTTGCAGCTGCTGGTTTTAATTTTCGAGGCGCCAAAGTATTCTTTCATGATCAAAATTACAACCTTGATACTATGGTTGGTTTTCGTGGTTGGTTGTTGCGGCGATGTTTGTTTCGTTGTAACGAAGTTTATTTCAGTGGAGCACATTTACAAGATAAATACATTAAAGCAGGCTTCATGCGAGATGATAAAAACTACTCTTTTTCCTCGCCGTTCATAGAGCCTGATCTAAAAGACATAGATCAGATTGTCAGCAGATATCCATCTGAACTCTTTGCTTTCTTGAAAAAGCATTCACCTGTCGTTGGTGCTAATGCTTTCAAAATTGTCCTTGATCATGATGGAGTTGATCTTTATGGTGTTGATATGGCCCTCGCATTGCTAGAAAATTTACGAAATACTTATCCAGACTCTGGGTTAATATTTGCTATTGCTGTCGATCAAGACACAGAATATGTTAGAGAAATAAAAGAAGCCATTAATTACAAAGGGCTTTCAGAACACTTCATGTTTATGATTGGAGTTGACGAACTTTGGCCTTTTTTCGGTATGGTTGATTTATTTATTCGTCCAACTTCGACTGATGGTTATAGCATCAGCGTTGCAGAGGCGATCTTTTCTGGAACTCCCGCTATTGCCAGCGATGTGTGTGAACGTCATGAAAAAGCCGTCATTTTCAGATCCAGAAATCAGGATGATCTGGAAGAAAAGGTATGTCTTCAATTAGCGAATATCTGCGCTCAAGGTGCCTCACTTGGTATTTGATGAGATACTTTCATTATCACGTCGAGTTCGAGGCAGGTTGGGACGAATGCTGCGCCAGATTAAGGAGCAAATTTATTACAGCCTTATCCCATCCTTTCCTTTAAATGGAAAGCCAGGTAAAACAAATTCACTTAATTTGCGCTTTGGTTTCATTGACAGGGCTTGTGTAGAGAATATGTTGGATATTTGTCCGGAATATCCGATATTTATGCGGCAACAAACAGAAGCTTTTATTGCTCATAACTTTGACTTACTTGGTTCCGGGCCAATGGAGGTGTTTCACGGAGTTGCTTGTGCCGGTGTAGAAGGGTACATTTATTATTCGCAACAAAGGGTTGTTCCAGACCGTTCCGGTAAATGGCTAGCAGGAAGAATTAACCGAAGTAATTTGGCAGAGGCGCAGCGCATTTGGTCATTTGTAAGCGATGAATATCGCCCAATCGATTGGCAGCTAGACTTCAAGTCGGGATATCGCTGGAGTGAAAAGACCTGGTTTCGTGGTATTAGATTTGGACACGCCAAAGGCGTGGATATTAAGGTGCCTTGGGAATTGGCGCGAATGCAGCATCTGCCTTTGCTAGCTCTGGCTGCTCTTTTCTCAAAATTTGGACTTAATGAAATGCGTGATCCAATTTCGTATTTCGTTGAAGTCAGGAATCAGTTATTTGACTTTATAGCTACTAACCCACCTGGATTCGGAGTTAACTGGTCCTGTTCCATGGATGTGGGAATCAGAGTAGCAAATATGCTGGTTGCATACGACATACTTTATTCAGCGGGAATGTCGTTTGACCCAGAGGAAGAACAGATATTTGAAGCTTCTGTCCGATCTCATGCACGTCATTTAGCTGCGAACCTAGAATGGGCTCCTCGATTCAGGGGAAATCATTATCTAGCAAATGTAGCAGGCCTATTGTTCGCATCTGCCTATTTAGAAGCAGACATTGAAAGTGATGCATGGTTGGTCTTTGCTACTGAGGAATTTTTTGCAGAGATGGACTTCCAGTTCCACGAAGATGGTAGCAATTTTGAGGCAAGTGTTTGTTATCACCGATTGTCAGCTGAGATTTGTCTTTGGACTCTTGCATTGATTAACGGTTTGCCAGAGCAACGAAAACAGGCTTTTGCCAAGGTTTATAAATGGAATGGCCCGTTGCCTCCAGCCCGATTGGTCGGACCAATTCATTTTCAAAAATCTTCATATAACAATATTGCAACCCCAATTCCGGAATGGTGCTGGCGACGTGTAGCGGGTATGTCTAAATTTACACGATCCCTTGTTCGACCTGATGGACTAGTTGTTCAATTTGGGGATAATGATAGTGGAAGGTTTATAACACTGGGAAGTGGTGAACAGATAAGGGCTCGCGGTAATCCAAATAATCCGGCATGGTCCTTAGATCATGGGGCTTTTTTAGCAATGGCTGATGGAATTTTTGGGCTTCCAGCTAGTGATGTTTGTGCTCTTTTAATCGTCGGGTTAGCTTTAGAACCTCTTTGCAATATTTTTAAATCTAAATTGGAACATGAACCCACTTTAGTCACCTCCAACGATAGTTCTTGGAAAAACTTAAGTAATCTTTGGCAAAATAGCTCAACGCAAAGTTGCTGGAACAGCGAATTTCTCGTTCCAAGAGAGCAGTTCTGTTCATCGGTTTCTTATCAATACTTTGCTGGGATGGGGGTATATGTATTCAGATCAGAAAAAATATTCCTTGCAGTAAGGTGTGGTGAGATAGGCATTAAAGGATTAGGGGCGCATTCCCATTGTGACCAACTTGCCATTGAGTTGGTAATAGATGGTATCGACATTTGCAAGGACCCAGGTACGTATCTTTATACTGCGCTTTCGTATCGCCGAAATGAGTATCGCTCTGTAAGTGTGCATCATGCACCTCGTGTAAAAGATAGGGAGCCCGCGAACTTGAAATTAGGGGTATTTGACTTGCGTGGAGCATCCGATGGAGAGTGTCTTTACTTTGGGCCCAATGGGTTTGTGGGTCGACATAATGGTTATGGTAGTTGGATTTATCGTATGATTGAATTTCGTGAAGATCGCATTATAGTGCGGGATTTTTCTCCGGGAGGTCTCAAAATTATAGATCCGACTCCAATTCCTGTTCCATTTTCACATGCGTATGGTCGACTTACTCTAGAAAAGTAGAAGTGAAGTTATTACTCATCACTTATTCATATACACCGGATCTAACTCCGCGAGCGTTTCGATGGTCTGCCATTGTTAAAGAATTGGTTGCTAGGGGGCATGAGGTTCATGTTCTATGCGCCTCTCCATTGTCTGAGTGCGCAGAGGTACCTGGTCCAGTAGTTCATCGTGTAAAGGATTGGCTTCTCAATGGTTTCAAGAGAGTGACTCCTGGTATAGTTCCGAATAAGACTTACGCAAGTGCCACCTTTGGTATAAAGTTTCGAAATTTATTGCGAAAATTTGTACGACTGGTGTGGCGAGCTTTGTATTGGCCAGATTACGCTTGTGGTTGGGTAATTCCAGCGTTGTGCAAAGCGAGCGACCTGCATTCTAGAGAATGCTTTGATTGGATTATTTCGACTTCTCACCCTTTTAGCGGTCATCTTGTAGGTTTACTACTAAAGAAAAAATTTCCTAGTGCTCGCTGGCTTGTGGATATCAGTGATCCTTACGCACTAATGAATGAGCCTTCGCCATTCAACAGAAACATTTATGAGAGTTTGAGTAAATGGGTCGAGGGCTGCGTAGTCAAATATTCAAATGTAATTAGCGTGACTACTGAATCTACCAAGAAATTGTATTGCGATAATTTTCGTATGGATTCGAGCAAGGTAATAGTCATTCCGACGTTATTATCGCTACCAACAGCTCCATCTCCCATTTTTAATTCTGATGACACGCTAAAGATGGTGTTCGTAGGTACACTGTACCGCCAATTACGTAGCCCCATTTTTCTGCTGCTTTGTGCTGCAAGTCTTAAGCAGGCTTATCCGAATATGCGGATTGAGTTGCATTTTTACGGAGCATTGAATGACTGTGCTGAACTAGTGGCTGATTACACGGATGTGGCCTCACCATTCGTCTTCTATCATGGAATGGTGGATCGTATGAAAGTGATGCAGGCCATGGTAGACGCACATGTTTTAGTGAATATTGGTAACGACTCTGAATCGCAGTTGGCTAGCAAAGTGGTTGAATACATGGCAGTTGGTAAGCCAATTATAAATATCATCAGCAAAGAGAAAGATACATCTGCGGTCGTATTGAGTGACTATCCAGCTGTGCTAACTTTAATGCGTTCCGATGAAAAACCAGACGCAGCAATCATTGAGCGGTTATATAATTTCTTAACAGATCTTCCTATGGTAGATCAGGAAATCTCTATCTTTATAAAAAATTCCTACTCGCCAACTAAAATTACGGAACAGTACGAACAACTTCTGGTATTAAGTTAAATGGTGACGAATGAAGATTCTTTTAGTTAATCATCTTCTTGACTCTATAACGGGAGGCGGGACTGCTGAGCGCACGTTTCAACTGGCAAAATATTTAGCCCAAGATGGGCACTATTGCTCGATATTGACATTGGACATCGGAATCGATGCAGAGCGTCGTGCAGAATTATCTAGAGTTGAAATTTATGCACTTCCTTGTGTTTATAAGAGATTCTTTATACCGCAAGTTTCTTACTCCAAAATCTGTCAACTTGTTGCAAATGCAGACGTGGTCCATATATCAAGTCACTGGACTATACTAAATGCCATCACCTATAAGGCATGCAAGCAGACTAAAACACCATATTTATTTTGTCCTGCAGGTGCGATTCAATTATATGGTCGTTCAAAGCTCCTCAAGCGTATTTATGAATACTTGGTTGGCGATGCCATCTTGCGCGATGCCACCTATTGTGTTGCTATTACTGAAGATGAAGCTCAGCTACTTTACGAGCGCGGTGTCGCCCCACATCGTGTAGCTGTTATTCCAAACGGTATAGATCCACAAATCTACGAGAAAAAAAATTCCTCCCAGTTATTGGAGTCAATCAAACAGATTTTGCATCTAAAAGGTGCGCCTTACATCTTGTTTCTCGGCAGGCTAAGCGAGATAAAGGGCCCAGATATTTTGCTGGAAGCATTTTCTATCGTGGCGTCACGTTGGCCGAATCATCATCTGGTATTTGCAGGTCCAGACGACGGCCTACAAGAAAGCATTCAAGCGCGCGCCAATACCCTGGGTCTAACTGAGCGCGTGCATTTTGCGGGTTTTCTTGGCGGCATAGCCAAGGTCACTGTTTTGCATGGCGCTGATATGCTAGTTATTCCATCACGTCATGAAGCGATGTCCATAGTAATTTTAGAGGCAGGATTGTGCGATTGCCCTGTTTTATTTACTAATACTTGTGGTCTTAAGGATCTTGCGCTCGCCGGTGCTGGTATCGAGGTAGAGGTAGGAATACATGAGATCTCTGCTGGTATTGAACAAGTACTAGAAGATCTTACAGCAGCAGCTAGCCGTGCAATAAAGCTAAAGGAGTTAGTACTAAGTCGTTTTCTGTGGCCCATACAAACACATCGTTACTCAACATTATTGGATCAAATCTCTGAAAATTAATTATTTTTTCAATATTAATAAAGTGATGATGAGAGACGTGCAAATTTATAAAAAATTTGTGATTTTTATTTACTCAAAATCCCTCCCAAAAACCTCAGATAAGCTTTTATAAGAGATTTCATAATTTTTTTGGGTTGTTATATGAGTTTGGCTAATTATCTATATTAAGCTTTCTTGTTATTTGAGAGACTGAGATACGCAAAAATAAACTATATGAGTTTTATAAAATATTATTGTTTGTTCATGTCTAAAAATTACGAGGTATTTAATAAAGGTTTCTTTAAGTGGCTGATGATTACCAACTACTAAATTAATTTCTAACTAAATTTGCAATATAAGGAATTTTTCATGAGAATTTTGATATTTGGCGCATCCGGAATGTTAGGTAATGCAGTATTCCGATTTCTCAATGAATTAGATTTATATAAAGTGTTTGCAACTGTTCGGTCATTGGGCGCTAAGAAATTATTCTACGAAAGATTTGCTGATCGGATAATTGAGGGTGTTGACGTGACCAACAACGATTCATTAATTCGCGTAATGACTTCGATAAAACCAGACATAGTTATCAATTGTGTTGGCCTTATAAAGCAAATTATCGACGAGACTGATCCATTACCCACTATAGAAATCAACGCTATTTTGCCACATCGATTGTCTATGTTATGTCAAATCACCAACTCGCGACTGATTCATATAAGCACAGATTGCGTTTTTTCCGGAAAGCAGGGCAATTACTTTGAGTCAGATGAGTCGGATGCAACTGATCTATACGGGAAGACAAAGTTCATTGGAGAGGTTTCAGGGGAAAATATCATTACCTTAAGAACATCGATCATTGGTCACGAGTTGAGCAGTCGCAGGGCGCTAGTTGCCTGGTTCCTTTCGCAAGAAGGGAAGGTCAAGGGCTATACGCGCGCGATTTTTTCAGGTGTGCCGACAGTTGAGTTTGCCCGGATAATTCGAGATTTTGTTCTGATTCGTCCAGATCTCTCTGGGCTATACCATGTATCCGCTGCTCCGATAAGCAAATTTGATTTATTGCATCAAATTGCTTCAACATATGAAAAAGATATTGAAATCGAGCCTGATGATAGCGTCGAAATCGATAGATCACTAAACTCTAGTTTATTCAAGGAAGCGACGGGGTATTCCGCTCCGCCGTGGCCTGAATTAATTCTTCGTATGCGTGATTTTGCTTAAAGGATAAAAATAGTGTTTAAAGAGAAAATCCTATTAATTACGGGTGGAACAGGTTCATTTGGCAACGCCGTTGTAAATCGTTTGCTAGAAACCGACGTAGGTGAGATTCGCATTTATAGTCGTGATGAAAAGAAGCAAGAGGATATGCGTATTGAGCTCAATCACCCTAAACTCCGTTTTTATATTGGTGATGTTCGAGAAAAAGAAAGTTTGCGACAGGCGATAAAGGGAGTGAATTATGTATTTCACGCAGCCGCCTTGAAGCAGGTACCCTCGTGCGAGTTCTATCCCATGGAAGCCGTTCTTACAAACGTCATGGGGACCGAAAACGTTTTAAATACTGCAAATGAAGCTGGTGTTCACCGTGTTGTAGTTTTATCTACTGACAAGGCGGTCTATCCAATCAATGCTATGGGAATTTCTAAGGCAATGGCGGAAAAGGTGATGATAGCTAAGGCTCGATTACAAAGGGCAGGAGAGACTATTTTCTGTGCTACACGATACGGTAATGTGATGGCTTCTCGTGGCTCGGTAATTCCACTATTCGTGTCACAAATTAAGCGTGATTTACCAATCACTTTAACTGACCCGAATATGACTAGATTCCTAATGTCATTGGAGGACTCGGTTGACTTGGTTCTTTATGCTTTTAAGAACAGTCAGCAAGGTGATATTTTTGTCCAAAAAGCTCCGGCATCAACAGTTGGGGATCTTGCTCAAGCTTTGAAAGAGTTATTAGGTAAGCTTGAACATTTAATTCAGGTGATTGGAACTAGACATGGTGAGAAACTCTATGAATCACTTATTTCGCGTGAAGAAATGGCACATGCAATTGATATGGGCGATTACTTCAGAATTCCTGCAGACAACCGCGATCTTAACTATGCTAAATATTTTAGCGAGGGAGAGACAAACATATCATCGTTTGATGATTACACATCACATAATACTCGCCGCTTGAATATTAAGGAAGTTAAGTTGTTGTTGTTAACATTGAACTTCATCAAGAAAGTTATACATGCTTAAGGTAATGACGATTGTGGGAACGCGTCCTGAATTGATCAAGATGAGTCGGGTAATTGCAGAATTCGATGATAATACCAAACATATATTGGTTCATACTGGTCAAAACTACGATTACGAACTCAATCAAATTTTTTTTGACGATCTTGGAATTCGTAAGCCCGATTATTTTCTGAGTGTGGCGAGTGGAAACGCAGCTCAGACGATAGCTCGGGTAATTGAAAAGTCTGATGCGATATTTGAAATTGAAAAGCCAGATGCACTGCTTCTATATGGAGATACTAATTCTTGCATGGCAGTGATTTCTGCAAAAAGGCGAAAAATTCCTGTTTTTCATATGGAAGCAGGAAACCGCTGCTTTGATCAACGCGTGCCAGAAGAGTTAAATCGCAAGGTACTGGATCATCTCAGTGATATCAATCTAGTGCTAACTGAAAATGCTCGTAGATATCTTATCGCAGAAGGTATTAGTCCAGAAACAATCTTCAAAACAGGTTCACACATGAGTGAAGTTCTCAATCATTACATGCCTAAGATACAAGCCTCTAAAGTACTCCAGCGGATGAATATTGAGAAAGGACAATACTTTATTGTAAGTACACACCGCGAAGAGAATGTTGACTCCGAAGAGAACCTTCGAAATTTGCTTGAAACCTTAAATGCACTTGCTGAAAGCTATAAAATTCCGGTGATTGTTTCAACTCACCCGAGAACTCGTAACCGATTGGATAAATTACCAGGGGCAAGGTTTGATTCAAGACTGCAATTCATGAAGCCATTTAGTTTTTTTGATTACATACGTCTTCAACTCGATTCACTCTGTGTCATTTCTGATAGTGGTACGCTCACAGAGGAAACTTCAATTTTGAATCTTTCCTCCATCATGATACGTAATACGCATGAGCGTCCAGAGGGGATGGATGCTGGAAATTTAATTATGGCTGGACTGAATAAGGAGCGTGTTCTAGATGCCGTTAGAATCACAGTGTCGCTTCGCAGCAATGAGTATTACGCGGTTCGCCGAGTGCAAGATTACGAAAATCCTGCTGTTTCTAAGCAAGTTCTTTGCATAGTCCAGAGCTACACTGATTATGTCAACCGAACGGTGTGGAAAAAGATTTTGTGATGCGGTATTTAAAAATGTAGAAATTTAAATTATCTTTAAATGTAATTAAGTGATTGGTAAAATCAAGCGATCAAATCATATATAAAAACATATGATTTGTCCTTCTCAGTTTTAAAATTGCTTTTGAACAATATAAATAAATCCCTATGTTTAAGAATCGTTTATTAGTAATTTGCGCAGGTGGGCATGGAAAGTCAGTCGTAGAGGCCGCTCAAATGTCAGGTCGATTTAGTGTGATAGGTTTTTTGGATGATGCACTTCAAGTTGGTGATAATCATTTAGGCGTTTTAGTCTTGGGTAAAGTAGCTAGTGTCCTTAATTTTAAAATTTATTGCGATCAAGTCATAGTTGCGAATGGAAATAATTCGTATAGAGAAATAATCATGAAAAAACTTGATGAAAGTGGTTTTGATTTTGCTACAGTAATTCACCCAAGATCATATGTGTCGCCAAGTGCTGTGATTGGTAAGGGTGTCGCAGTAATGGCAGGAGCAGTCGTTGGTACTGAAGCAAAGTTAGGTATAGGATCTATAGTTAACTCTGGTGCCGTTGTTGACCACCATTCAGTAGTTGAAGATTATGGTCACTTGGGTGTTAACGCTTGTATGGCTGCTGGATCTTTTTTGGGGCGAGGAGCCTGGATGCAAGCTGGATCTTCTATAGGTTACGGCGTCAAGATCAAAGATGGAAGCACGCTATTGCCAGGCGAATCACTACATATTTAGTTCTGTAATTATTTTTCACAATAAGGCTTAGTTAATTGAAATATTTTTAAAAAATATTTCAATTAAATGTATATTTAAAATTTCTTAATATCGAAATTTTTTAATTTTGTAACTCAGTACGATAAAAATATGAAAATACTTTTACTGATGCAATGGTTTGATCCTGAGCCACAAATAAAAGGACTGGCCTTTGCAAAGAAACTGAGAGATATGGGTAACGAAGTAGAGGTATTGACTGGTTTTCCGAATTATCCTGGTGGTATTGTCTATCCTGGTTATGCAATTAAATTTTTTCAAATTGAATTAATGGATGGCATACGTATAATTCGTGTGCCTTTATATCCAAGTCATGATTCATCAGGGTTTCGCCGTATGCTGAATTATTTTAGTTTTGGTTTTTCTTCATTTATTGCAGGACTTTTATTTGTAAAAAGACCGGATGTTATTTACTCTTGTGGACCTCCAGTAACGGTTGGGATTTCTTCAGTGCTAATTGGTTTATTGAGAAAAGTTCCAGTCGTCTACGATATTCAAGACTTATGGCCAGATTCTTTAGCTGAAACTGGAATGTTTAAAAGTGAAATTGGATTGAAATTTATAGGATTTTGCTGCAACTGGTTATATAGAAAATCCACTCATATAACTGTTCAATCGCCTGGTCTTAGAGATTGTTTGATAGATCGCGGTGTTCCAAATAAGAAGGTTTCTGTAATTTACAACTGGTCCAATGAGACATTAATCGATAGTAATGTAACTTTAAATGCAAAGCCGAATCACAGAAAAGATTCTCTAGTGGCTCCAAAAACATTTGATGTTTTGTTTGCAGGGAACATGGGAAAAGCTCAAGATATGGACTCTATCCTTGAAACTGCAAAATTGCTACAAAATGAAAATCCTTTGATTCGGATTTTGCTTATGGGGGGCGGGATTGAACTACCTCGCCTCAAAATGGTAGTTGATAAAAATAAAATTAAAAACATAATCTTTCTTCCACGAGTTCCAATGTCAGAAGTAGGCAAAGTTTTTTCTCTTGCTGATGTCTTATTAGTACATTTAAAAAATACTCCATTGTTTAGTGTAACAATTCCATCAAAAACTCAAGCTTACATGGCTGCTGGCAAGCCGATTGTAATGGCAGTAGCTGGGGATGCATCTAGACTAATTCAGGAATCAGGAGCCGGTGTTTGTGCCATTCCTTCAAATGCAAGGTCCGTGGCAGATGCGATTATGAAATTGGCCGTTTACTCCCCAGATAATTTATCAAAAATGGGTGAAAAAGGTAGATCTTATTACTCTGCACATATGTCAATAAATATTGGTGCGCAGAGGTATCAGGAAATCTTCAGTTTAGTACTTTGAGGCATGAATAATCGTGTTTGTTAAACTATTTGAACATCCTACTTTTATCGATGATGAAAATCAACTTCGTGAATTTTTTGGAACTAATCTTGTTTCATTAGACAAATTCTCAAGCGTAGTTTTTTACGGTGAGATCACTCTTGGTTCTGAGATTCTATTTTCGGGTGCTTGTAGTTTCAGTAATGGAACATCGATCGAAAACGGTTGCATACTAACAAATGTGCAATTAATGAATGAAAATAGGGTTAGACCTTATTCTATATTAAGTAATTTAAAAGCAGGATCGCGTAATATCTTTGGTCCGTTTTGCTTTATACGAGATGAATGTTTTGTGGCAGACGATTGTATTTTAGGCGCGCATGTTGAAACTACACGTAGTGTTTTTTCAAATGGAGTTAAAGTTTCTCATCACGCATTTATTGGTGATGCCACTATTGGTGAGCGAACTGTTATTGGTGCTGGAGTTATTTTTTGTAATCACGATGGATTAGTTCGACAGATAACTTGCGTCGGGTCCGATGTGATAATGGGCTCCGGAACACTAATCGTAGCACCGTTATCTGTCGGTAATAGTTCGCTAATCGCTGCTGGATCAACTATTACAAAAGATGTTCCATTGGGCATGAAAATTATACAAAAGCGCTATTAAATCTAAGGTATAAATTTTTTATTTAAGGCTAAATGTTTAATATTTTTTTTATTTTCTGTTTTGGGATTACATTGACTGCAGGAATCCTTTATCGCACCATTTGGAAAAAATTTTTTGGCCAAGATGTTACACCTAGCGGATTTGGAGTGCTGTTGTCATTTATACTTTTTGCAGCTTCCATTTTTAGCCCTGTATCGACTGAGCTTAAGATTTCATTATTTATAATTGTGCCAGCAGCTCTTGTTTATTGGTTAGACGACTTAATTATGTTGAGTGCTCGGTTGCGTATTTTTATTAGTTTTTTGACGGGCATCATAATTTCAATCACAATATTTTCATTCAATACCGATTATTCTTACTCAAAATTATTCTGGATAAGTCTGATTGGCGGAGGGCTAAATATTGTACTCACTAATATAGTAAATTTCTGTGATGGAGCGGATCTTAATCTAGCAACTTTTATTGCACTTACTGCTGGGCTTGTTTTGTTTTTTTCGAACGCGGAATCTGAATGGATACCAATTTCACTCGCTACGATTGCCTTCATTATTCCTTTTTCAGTTATGAACTACCGACCCAAGACACTTTATATAGGTGATTCA
>JACCDW010413051.1_pt1 | contig 17424 bp, 11 predicted proteins | sample 7449781 | NCBI WGS metagenome assembly JACCDW01 (sample SAMN15323449, study PRJNA562643) | freshwater metagenome | isolation source: river surface water | place: USA:Blue River Watershed | collected 2017-08-18
AAATTTATAAAACTTTGTGAGAGAATTCCGAAAAAATAGATCAACCACGGCCTACAAAGGAGACAAACATGTCAGCCGTTCAGCCAAATCACGTCCTTTCAGACTTGGACGCCATTGAAACCCGTGAATGGATGGACGCCCTGTCCGCCGTGATTGAAAAAGAAGGACCCGAGCGGGCTCACTTCCTTTTAGAGCAACTTTTGGAACACGCGCGGGAGAGCAGCATTGACATGCCTTTCTCCGCAAATACGGGGTATGTGAACACCATCGAACCCGATCAAGAAGCGCATTGCCCAGGCAACATTGAAATTGAAGAGCGCCTTCGTGCTTACATGCGTTGGAACGCCATGGCCATGGTGGTAAAGGCCAACCGTCACAACCCTGCTGATGGCGGTGACTTGGGTGGGCACATTGGTTCATTCGCCTCATTGGCGCACATGTTTGGCGCTGGGTTTAACCACTTCTGGCATGCTGAAAGCGAAAACCACGGTGGCGATTGTTTGTACATTCAAGGTCACGTTTCTCCTGGCGTCTATGCGCGTGCATATCTAGAAGGTCGCCTGACAGAAGAGCAACTGCTTAACTTCCGTCAAGAGGTCGATGGCAAAGGCTTGTCCAGCTACCCGCACCCCAAATTAATGCCTGAGTTCTGGCAGTTTCCAACGGTGTCAATGGGTCTTGGCCCATTGATGGCCATTTATCAAGCTCGATTCTTAAAGTACTTGCATGCTCGCGGCATCGCGAACACTGAAAACCGCAAAGTTTGGGTATTTTGTGGTGATGGCGAAATGGACGAAGTGGAATCCTTGGGCGCCATTGGTCTGGCAGCTCGCGAAAAGCTAGATAACCTGATTTTTGTGGTCAATTGCAACTTGCAACGTCTGGATGGTCCTGTTCGCGGAAACGGCAAAATTGTTCAAGAGCTTGAGGGTGAATTCCGTGGCTCTGGTTGGAACGTCATCAAACTTTTATGGGGCAGTGAGTGGGACAAACTATTGGCCCGTGACAAAGACGGCGCATTGCGCAAGATCATGATGGACACTTTGGACGGTGACTTCCAAGCTTTCAAAGCGAATGATGGCGCTTACGTCCGCAAGCACTTCTTTGGACGCGATCCAAGAACGCTTGAAATGGTCGCTCACATGAGCGATGACGAAATTTGGTCATTGAAACGTGGTGGCCATGACCCACAGAAGGTTTATGCGGCTTACCACGCCGCAGTCAATACCAAAGATCAGCCGACAGTCCTCTTGATCAAAACGGTCAAAGGTTTTGGCATGGGTAAAGCGGGTGAGGGTAAAAATAACGTTCACCAAACCAAGAAGCTGACGGACGAAGACATCCGTTACATGCGTGACCGCTTCAACATTCCAGTGCCAGACAGCGAATTGGCCAAAGTGCCTTTCTACAAACCTGCTGACGACACCCCTGAGATGAAATATTTGCACGAGCGTCGTCAAGCCCTGGGCGGTTATTTGCCACATCGCCGTACCAAAGCCGATGAAAGCTTCACCGTGCCATCTTTGGATGTCTTTAAATCCGTCATGGAGCCCACTGCAGAAGGTCGTGAAATTTCGACCACACAAGCTTATGTACGCTTCCTGACCCAATTGTTGCGAGACCAAGCACTCGGCCCCCGTGTGGTGCCCATTTTGGTTGACGAAGCTCGCACTTTTGGTATGGAGGGTTTGTTCCGTCAAGTCGGCATTTACAACCCAGCGGGTCAGCAGTACACACCGGTCGACAAAGACCAAGTGATGTACTACAAGGAAGACAAAGCGGGTCAAATTTTGCAGGAAGGCATTAACGAGGCGGGTGGTATGTCAAGCTGGATTGCTGCAGCAACCAGTTACTCCACCAGCAACCGCATCATGGTGCCTTTCTATGTGTACTACTCGATGTTTGGCTTCCAGCGCATTGGCGATTTGGCTTGGGCTGCTGGCGACATGCAAGCGCGTGGCTTCTTGCTGGGTGGCACTTCAGGACGCACCACTTTGAATGGCGAAGGTTTGCAGCACGAAGACGGCCACAGCCACATTTTGGCTGGCACTATTCCAAATTGCATCAGCTACGACCCCACCTTTGCGCACGAAGTTGGCGTGATCTTGCACCATGGTTTAAAGAGAATGGTAGAAAAACAAGACAACGTTTTCTACTACTTAACCTTGTTGAATGAAAACTACGCCATGCCTGGCTTGACCCCTGGTACAGAAGAACAAATTATCAAGGGCATGTACCTGTGCAAGGCCGGTGGTAAGAACAAGACGCGTGTTCAATTGATGGGCTCCGGCACCATTTTGAGAGAGTCCTTGGCAGCCCAAGAATTGTTGGCCAAAGACTGGGGCATTGCTGCGGATGTTTGGAGTTGCCCTAGCTTCAATGAACTGACACGTGATGGTCAAGATGTTGAGCGCTTCAACATGCTCAACCCATTAGAAACACCGCGAGTCCCATTTATTGCACAGCAGTTGGCCAAGCACGATGGCCCTGTTATCGCATCCACCGATTACATGAAAAACTATGCTGAACAAATTCGTTCTTTCATTCCAAAAGGCCGCACTTTCAAAGTGCTTGGAACAGACGGGTTTGGACGCAGTGATTTCCGTAGCAAATTGCGTGAGCACTTTGAAGTCAACCGTCACTACATCGTGGTGGCAGCGCTCAAAGCTTTAAGCGAAGAGGGCGCAGTACCGGTTGCCAAAGTTGCAGAAGCATTGAAGCAATATGGCATCAAGACCGACAAGGTCAATCCTTTGTACGCTTGATCAACAGATTTGGAGACACACATGGCATTGGTAGAAGTCAAAGTTCCAGACATCGGTGATTTCGACGAAGTCGCAGTCATTGAACTTTTGGTCAAGGTGGGTGACACCGTCAAGGCTGAGCAGTCATTGATTACCGTCGAGTCAGATAAAGCCTCAATGGAAATTCCTTCCTCAACAGCTGGCGTCGTGAAAGAGCTGCGCGTGAAGTTAGGGGACAAAGTCAAACAAGGTTCGGTGGTTTTGTTGGTGGAGGCCGCAGGGGACAACGCAACACCTGCAAGCGCGCCAGTCGCTTCTGCTGCTGCACCTGCAGCAGCACCCGTTGTTGCCGCACCCGCGCCTGCAACTGCAGCAGCGGCGTCTGCAATATCAGGACCCGTTGAAGTGCATGTACCAGACATTGGTGATTTCAAAGACGTAGCGGTCATCGAGATATTCGTCAAACCTGGCGACACCATCAAGATGGAGCAATCGCTCATTACTGTCGAATCAGACAAAGCGGCCATGGAAATCCCATCCTCAGCGGCGGGTGTCTTGAAGGAATTGAAAGTCAAGATTGGCGACAAGGTCAATATAGGCGACTTGCTGGCCATTTTGGAAGGCAGCGTTGCGGCAGCCCCAAGTGTTGCGACAACTTCTGTTGCAGCCAATACTGCCACGGCTGTGGTGGCTGCATCGCCAGTTGCGCCTGTTGCGCAAGTCGCTCAAGTGGCAGCATCCGTTTCGGCTGCGCCAGCACACAATCCCGGTTCACCCACTGTTGGATTGCCTCACGCATCTCCTTCAGTTCGTAAATTTGCAAGAGAACTGGGCGTTCCTTTAGAAGAGGTTAAAGGCAATGGACCGAAAGGCCGGATCACGCAAGATGACGTTCAGGCTTTCACGAAAGCCGTGATGGCCGGTGCCACACAAACCAAAGCACAAGCCGCTCAAGCACCTAAATCGTCTGCAGGCGGTGATGGTGCCGCATTGGGATTGATTCCTTGGCCCAAAGTCGACTTTGCTAAGTTTGGTCCCATTGAGCGCAAAGAAATGGGTCGCATCAAGAAGATCAGTGGCGCCAACTTGTTGCGCAACGCCATCATGATTCCAGCGGTCACCAATCACGACGATGCGGACATTACTGAACTGGAAGCCTTCCGTGTTTCTACCAACAAAGAAAATGAGAAGTCGGGCATCAAAGTGACCATGCTGGCCTTTTTGATCAAAGCCTGCGTTGCGGCATTGAAAAAATACCCTGAGTTCAACAGCTCTTTGGATGGCGATGCCTTGGTCTACAAAAACTACTGGCACATTGGCTTTGCTGCCGACACGCCCAATGGTTTGATGGTGCCTGTGATCAAAGACGCCGATAAAAAAGGTATTTTGCAAATCAGCCAAGAAATGGGTGAGTTGGCCAAGAAGGCACGCGATGGTAAGTTGAGCCCCGCGGAAATGACAGGCGCAACTTTCACAATTTCCAGTTTGGGTGGCATTGGTGGCAAATACTTTACGCCCATCATCAATGCGCCCGAAGTGGCCATTTTGGGTGTTTGCAAAAGCACGCATGAACCCGTTTGGGATGGCAAACAATTCGTTCCCCGGTTGATGCTGCCTTTGTCTTTGACATGGGACCACCGCGTGATTGATGGTGCCGCAGCTGCGCGCTTCAATGCCTATTTAGGTCAAATCCTTGGTGACTTCCGCCGAGTTCTACTTTGAGAGGATGAGACATGGCATTGATTGATATCAAAGTACCTGACATTGGCGATTTCGATGAAGTCGCGGTCATTGAATTGCTGGTCAAACCTGGCGACGTGGTGAAAGCCGAGCAAAGCTTGATTACTGTGGAGTCTGACAAAGCTTCCATGGAAATTCCATGCTCACAGGCGGGTGTTGTCAAAGAGCTTAAAGTGAAGCTGGGTGACAAAGTCAAACAGGGCAGTGTTGTGCTGGTTTTGGAAGGTGAGTCTTCTGCAGCATCAGCTTCACCAGCGCCTGCTTCCGCCCCTCCAGCAGCCAGTTCATCTGTTGCACCATCAGCTGCGCCATCGCCAACTACGCCCGTGGCTGTTGCTACGGCAAACGCATCAACCTACAGCGGTGCTGTCGATCTTGAGTGCGATTTACTGGTGCTTGGTGCTGGGCCAGGTGGCTATTCTGCAGCGTTTCGCGCCGCCGATTTGGGCCTCAAGGTGATCATCGTTGAACGCTATGCCACTTTGGGTGGCGTTTGTTTGAACGTCGGTTGCATTCCTTCTAAAGCGTTGTTGCATGTGGCCGCTGTCATGGATGAGGTCAGTCACATGGCCGATTTAGGTGTTGATTTTGGCTCGCCCAAAGTGGACATTTCCAAACTGCGAACGCACAAAGAAAAAGTCATTGGCAAATTGACGGGCGGTTTGGCCGCGATGGCCAAGATGCGCAAAGTAACGACAGTCCGTGGCGTGGGCGAATTTATCAGTGCCAACCATGTCGTGGTCGAAGAAACCACTGGCACGGGCCAAGAAAAAACCGGCGCGAAAAAAGTTATCGCATTTAAGAATTGCATCATTGCCGCTGGCAGTCAAGCAGTTCGTTTGCCCTTCATGCCAAACGATCCCCGCGTGGTCGATAGCACAGGCGCATTGGCATTGAAGGAAGTGCCAAAGCGGATGTTAATTTTGGGCGGCGGCATCATCGGGCTCGAAATGGGGACGGTGTACAGCACACTTGGCGCACGTTTAGATGTGGTCGAAATGATGGACGGTTTGATGCAAGGCGCTGACCGAGATTTGGTCAAGGTTTGGCAAAAAATGAATGCCCATCGTTTTGACAACATCATGCTCAAAACCAAAACGGTGGGTGCCAAGGCAACCGATGCGGGTATCGAGGTTTCTTTTGAATCTGCAGTGGAGGGCGTTGCTGCGCCTGCACCGCAAGTTTATGACCTGGTCTTACAGGCTGTGGGCCGCACACCCAACGGTAAAAAAATTGCAGCTGATAAAGCAGGGGTCAGTGTCACTGACCGCGGTTTTATTCCGGTTGACATTCAAATGCGGACCAATGTGCCTCATATCTTTGCCATTGGTGACATTGTTGGTCAACCCATGTTGGCTCACAAGGCCGTTCATGAAGCGCATGTGGCCGCTGAAGTCATCGCCGGAGAAATTCAGGGCAACAAAGAATTGGCTGCCAGTGCATTTAATGCCCGCGTAATTCCCAGTGTGGCTTACACCGACCCAGAGGTGGCTTGGGTTGGCTTAACAGAAGACCAAGCCAAGGCACAGGGCATCAAAGTTAAGAAGGGATTGTTCCCTTGGACCGCTTCGGGGCGCGCCATTGCGAATGGGCGTGACGAAGGTGTCACCAAGTTGTTGTTTGATGATTCACCCGAGGCACATGGTCACGGCAAGATCTTAGGCGGCGGTATGGTGGGCACACATGCTGGTGACATGATTGGCGAAATTGCACTGGCCATTGAAATGGGTGCTGATGCGGTTGACATTGGTAAAACAATTCATCCACACCCCACATTGGGCGAGAGCATTGGCATGGCCGCAGAAGTGGCCCATGGCAGTTGCACAGACTTACCACCTTCTAAGAAATAAGCTTCAGGACTTTCAAAAAAAACCGCCCTTGGGCGGTTTTTTTATGTCAAGGTTTGAACATGCCCCATGGCAATTAATTGGATGCCGTGTCAGCTTGCAACTTGTCAGATTGAACCCGTCTTGCACCGTTAAATCTTTTTTGCCAATAGGCTTCTCGCATGTCATCGACCCGCACTGATTTGCCGGGTCTTGGGGCGTGAATGAACTTGCCATCACCGATGTAAATACCGACATGGCTGAACGTACGTTTCATGGTGTTGAAAAATACCAAGTCGCCGGGCTTGAGTTCACTCCGATTAATTTCTTCAGTGACTTTGGCTTGCTCTTCGGCTCTGCGCGGTAGCACCAGGCCTACTGATTTCTCAAACATGTGGCGAACAAAGCCGCTGCAGTCAAATCCTTTTTCCTCAGATGTGCCGCCACGCTTGTAAGGTACGCCGAGAAGCCCCATGGCTTGAATGACGAGTTCCGAGGCGCGGCCGCCAAAAGTATTCCTAGCCGATTGAAGCGGGCCCCCAAGTTGGTTGTTGATTTGCTGGCTCAATTGTTCAGTGATTTGAGTCACTAAGCCACGCTCTTTGATCAGGCGCTCGAGCTCATCCTCAGCAGGCGCCGCAAAGGCTACCGAGGTTATCAACGAGAGTGCACATAGAATCAATCGCATAACGTGTCAGTTTAATGCCATCTCTTGTTGGCACACACATAAATCTGATGTCACTCTGTTCGAGAATGTTCAATACTTAGTACCAAGGTCTCAATATGTTGCTTGAAGTCGAATCATCCCAGCTGGTTTTAGTCGATTACCAATTGAAGTTATTGCCGGCCATGAAAGATGGCGCTGCTGTTTGGAAACGCGCAGAAGTACTGGCAAAAACCGCCCAATTACTGAATGTTCCTGTTTGGGCGACTGCACAGAATCCCTCTGGATTGGGTGAAGTCTCACCAGAAATTCGTCAACATTGCCAAAAGGTGTTGGCCAAAATGGCTTTCAGTGCTGTGGAGGAGGGTTTGGGTGAATGGTTGAGCCCGCCGCCACCAGCAGCACCCAAAGGCAATGCAAGGAGCTTGCCTCGTCATTTACAAAAACCACCTGAGCCTGAAAATGGACCCTCCGTTGTCATTGCAGGCTGCGAAGCGCATGTCTGCTTGATGCAAACGGCCCTTGATTTGCTTGAGGATGAATTTGAAGTTTGGGTCGTGACAGATGCATGTGCTTCCAGATCAGACCGCAATCGTGATGCTGCCTTTGATCGTTTGGCAGGGGCTGGTGCTGAGTTATTGACCACGGAAATGGTTCTATTTGAGTGGCTACGTTCTGCGGAGCACCAAGACTTCAAACAAGTCCAAAGTTGGATCAAAGACTTGGTTTAAAGCTAGCTAAGAGGTATTTTCAATGCCAAAGTCAGTTTGCCGAAAGTCCCTCATGAATAATTATGAATTCAGAAGATCAAGCAAAATGAACAAGTGCTTTGACATCGATCACGCCCTGATTGATGATCAAACTTTGTCACTGACTGTCGTCAAGCATTAGGAGAAACCATGGGTCAATATGCAGATTTCCACCAGCGTTCCATTCAGGATCGCGATGCGTTTTGGGCCGAGCAGGCCAAACAAATTGAGTGGCACAAACAACCCCAAGAAATTTGTGACTACAGCAATCCTCCTTTTGCCAAATGGTTCAAAGGAGGGGAAACCAACCTGTGCCACAACGCCTTGGACCGTCATTTGAAAGACCGTGGCGATCAGCCTGCCTTGATTTTTATCTCGACAGAAACAGACCAAGAAGTCACTTATACCTACCGCCAATTGCATGCCGAAGTTCAGCGCATGGCCGCATCGTTCTTGTCATTGGGTGTTAAAAAAGGCGACCGCGTCCTGATTTACATGCCCATGATTGCTGAGGCATCTTTTGCGATGTTGGCTTGTGCTCGCATTGGTGCCATCCACTCTGTGGTGTTTGGTGGTTTTGCATCAGGTTCTTTGGCTTCGCGCATTGAAGATGCCAGCCCCAAATTGATTGTGAGTGCAGATGCCGGATCACGCGGCGGCAAAGTGGTTGAATACAAGCCCTTGCTAGACGAGGCCATTCGCTTATCTGCCCACAAACCTGAATCGCTCGTGTTGGTTGACCGTGGATTGGCCAAAATGGCCATGACGGAAGGTCGTGATTTGTTGTGGTCCAACTTGCGTGCTCAGCACATGAACGATGTGGTGCCATGTGAGTGGGTCGATTCGACACACCCCAGTTACACCTTGTACACCTCGGGTACAACGGGCAAACCCAAAGGCGTACAACGCGACACAGGTGGCTACACAGTGGCTTTGGCCTCTAGCATTCCCAATATCTTTTGTGGTCAGCCCGGCGAAACTTTCTTTTGCACCAGCGACATTGGTTGGGTGGTTGGTCACAGTTACATCATCTATGGCCCGCTTATTGGTGGAATGGCCACGATCATGTATGAAGGACTGCCCACACGTCCAGATGGCGGTATCTGGTGGAGCTTGGTCGAAAAGTACAAAGTGACGGTCATGTTCAGCGCACCAACGGCCATTCGTGTGTTGAAAAAACAAGATCCTGCATTGCTCACCAAATACGATTTGTCGAGCCTGAAAGCTTTGTTCTTGGCCGGTGAACCTTTGGACGAACCCACTGCCAAATGGATTTCTGAAGGCTTGGGCAAACCCATCATCGACAATTATTGGCAGACCGAAACTGGGTGGCCCATTTTGACGGTTTGCAATGGGATTGAAAAAACACCAAGTAAGTTTGGCTCGCCCGGCAAGGCCGTTTATGGCTATGACGTTAAATTGCTGGACGATCAAACAGGTGCAGAACTCACTGAACCTAACCAAAAAGGAGTTGTCGCCATTGAAGGGCCTTTGCCACCTGGTTGTTTGCAAACGGTTTGGGGGGATGACGACCGTTTTGTCAAAACCTACTGGACCACAGTGCCTGGCAAGATGGTGTATTCAACCTTTGATTGGGGCATCAAGGATGAAGATGGTTATTTCTTCATCTTGGGTCGAACCGATGATGTGATCAATGTAGCGGGTCACCGTTTGGGTACGCGTGAAATTGAAGAAAGTATTTCAGGACACGCCGCTGTCGCTGAGGTTGCAGTGGTTGGCGTTGCCGACAACCTGAAAGGCCAAGTGGCCATGGCGTTTGCTGTTCTCAAAGACGGGGCATTGCTCAATGACGCACAGGCTTTGCTCAAGCTAGAGGGCGAAATCATGAAGGTGGTCGACAACTCGCTCGGTGCTGTTGCGAGACCTGCCCGTGTTCGATTTGTCTCCGTGCTTCCCAAAACAAGAAGTGGCAAATTGTTGCGGCGCGCCATTCAAGCTGTGTGCGAAGGCCGGGATCCTGGCGACCTCACCACCATGGATGACCCTTCAGCATTGCTACAAATTTCCGATTTGGTGAAGGCTTAAAGAATCATCGATGAACCGATGATTCAAGGTTGACTGACAGAAGACTGACGGGGAGGATGCAAATTCTCCCCGTTTTGTCATAAAAAGCCACCGTACACCCTTAATCAGTGTGATAATCCGCGAGTTACTTAGGCCCTTCCCATGCCACAGTCGCATCCGCCAACCGGTACAGCCGTGTCGCGGAAGGTAAATCAACCAACTAATGTTCCCTGAAGGGGAACGAAGGTCAGCGAAAAATGAGTGAGACAAAGTCCGTCTACGATGCCTATCAAGGCAACACCTATCTCTTCGGAGGCAATGCGCCTTACGTCGAGGAAATGTACGAAAACTACCTGGCCAATCCAGGCAGCGTTCCCGACAGTTGGCGCGAATACTTCGACGCCTTGCAACACGTTCCTGCAGTCGATGGCTCTTCCGCCAAAGATGTCCCGCATTTGCCCGTTATCAATGCTTTTGCTGAGCGCGCAAAACAAGGTGGCACCAAAGTTGTCATGGCCAGTGCCGATGCCGAAATGGGTCGTAAACGTACAGCAGCGCAACAGCTCATTGCCGCTTACCGCAACGTGGGACAAAGATGGGCAGACCTCGATCCCTTGAAACGCACAGAGCGTCCCAACATTCCTGATCTTGACCCGGCTTTTTACGGTTTCACAGATGCAGATCAAGAAACAGTGTTCGATACCAGCAACACGTTCTTTGGCAAGAACTCAATGCCTTTGCGCGAATTGATGAATGCATTGCGTGAAACCTATTGCGGTACCTTGGGCGCAGAATTCATGTACACCACCGAACAAGCTGAAAAGCGTTGGTGGCAACAAAAGTTGGAAAGCATTCGCAGCAAGCCCAACTTCAATGCGAATCAGAAGAAACAAATTCTCGATCGCTTGACAGCGGCAGAAGGTTTGGAGCGTTTTCTCCACACCAAATATGTCGGTCAAAAGCGTTTCTCATTGGAAGGCGGTGAAACGTTTATCGCCGCCATGGACGAGCTCATCCAGTCCGCTGGTGAAAAAGGCGTTCAAGAAATTGTCATTGGCATGGCGCACCGTGGTCGACTGAATGTGTTGGTCAACACCATGGGTAAACTGCCCAAAGACTTGTTTGCTGAATTCGATCACACCGCCCCCGAAGACTTGCCTGCAGGTGACGTCAAATATCACCAAGGCTTTAGCTCAGACATCAGCACACGCGGTGGCCCTGTTCACTTGTCACTGGCCTTCAATCCATCGCACTTAGAAATTGTGAACCCTGTAGTTGAAGGTTCCGTCCGTGCTCGCATGGACCGTCGTGCCGACCCACAAGGTAAACAAGTGTTGCCAGTTTTGGTTCACGGCGACGCAGCTTTTGCTGGCCAAGGCGTGAACCAAGAAACCTTGGCTCTGGCGCAAACTCGTGGTTACTCCACGGGCGGCACGGTACATATCATCATCAACAACCAAATTGGTTTCACCACGTCAGATCCTCGCGACATGCGTTCTACCGTGTATTGCACTGACATTGTGAAGATGGTTGAAGCGCCGGTTTTGCACGTCAATGCAGACGACCCAGAAACCGTTGTGTTGGCTACGCAAATTGCGCTTGAGTACCGCATGACGTTCAAAAAAGATGTGGTGCTTGACATTATTTGCTTCCGTAAATTGGGTCACAACGAGCAAGATACACCGAGCCTCACACAGCCTTTGATGTACAAGAAAATTGCGGCACACCCTGGCACAAGAAAGCTTTATGCGGATCGACTCGCTGCACAAGGCTTGGGCGACACCTTGGGTGACGACATGGTCAAAGCTTGTCGTGCAGCCCTCGATGCCGGTAAGCACACTGAAGATGAAGTGGTCCTGACCAATTTCAAAACACAGTTCTCTGTTGATTGGGCACCTTTCCTCAACCAAAAGTGGACGGATGCTGGTGCCACTGCCATTCCAATGGCTGAGTGGAAGCGCATCGCCGAAAAAATTACCACCTTGCCAAGCACAGTGACACCGCATCAGCTGGTGAAGAATGTGTATGACAACCGTGCCGCCATGGGACGAGGCGAGATCCCCGTTGACTGGGGCATGGGCGAGCACATGGCCTTTGCATCTTTGGTTGCCAGCGGTTATCCCGTTCGTTTGTCTGGCGAAGATTGCGGTCGTGGCACCTTCACGCACCGTCATGCTGTGATTCACGATCAAAACCGTGAAAAGTGGGACACAGGCACCTACGTGCCATTGCAAAACGTCTCAGAAAAGCAAGCACCCTTCGTTGTGATTGACTCCATCTTGTCGGAGGAGGCTGTCCTTGGTTTTGAATACGGTTACGCGTCCAATGACCCCAATACCTTGGTCATTTGGGAAGCGCAATTTGGCGACTTTGCCAATGGTGCGCAAGTGGTCATTGACCAGTTCATTGCCTCTGGCGAAGTGAAGTGGGGCCGTGTGAATGGCTTGACGCTCATGTTGCCGCATGGTTATGAAGGACAAGGCCCAGAGCACAGCTCAGCTCGTTTGGAGCGATTCATGCAGTTGGCTGCCGACACCAACATGCAAATTGTTCAACCGACCACGGCCAGCCAAATCTTCCATGTGTTGCGTCGTCAAATGGTTCGCAATTTGCGCAAGCCATTGATTATCTTCACACCAAAATCTTTGCTCCGTAACAAAGACGCTACATCGCCTTTGTCTGAGTTCACCAAAGGTGGCTTCCAAACAGTCATTCCAGAAAGCAAAGCACTTAAGGCTGACAAGGTCAAACGTGTTTTGGTTTGCTCAGGCAAGGTCTACTATGACTTGGTCAAGAAGCGTGAAGAATTGGGTGCCGATGACACAGCGATTTTGCGAGTCGAGCAGCTGTACCCATTCCCTCACAAAGCTTTTGCGGCTGAATTGAAAAAATACCCCAACGCCACTGAGTTGGTGTGGACGCAAGACGAGCCACAAAACCAGGGTGCATGGTTCTTTGTTCAGCATTACATCCACGAAAACATGTCAGAAGGTCAGCGCTTGGGATATTCCGGCCGTGCTGCTTCTGCCTCACCTGCTGTGGGTTACTCACACCTTCACCAAGAGCAACAAAAAGCGTTGGTGGACGGCGCATTCGGAAAGATCAAAGGCTTTGTGTTGACCAAATAAGGTCCATTGCAAACATCACTTGAACCTATTTAGAAAGAATTGAAATGGCTATCGTAGAAGTAAAAGTTCCTCAGCTGTCTGAGTCTGTAGCGGAAGCAACCATGTTGCAATGGAAAAAGAAAGTCGGCGACAGTGTTGCTGCCGACGAAATCTTGATCGAAATTGAAACCGACAAAGTGGTGTTGGAAGTTCCTGCACCTTCTGCAGGTGTCTTGTCTGAAATTTTGGTCAGCGATGGTGGCACAGTGACTGCTGAGCAATTGATCGCTCGCATTGACACCGATGGCAAGGTCGCTGCAGCAGCGCCTGCAGCCGCTGCTGCACCCGTGGCCGCAGCCAGTGCACCCGCTGCCACTTCAGCACCTCAAAGTAACAGCATGTCCGGCGTGGCCATGCCAGCGGCAGCCAAACTGATGGCTGACAACAACTTGGCTTCAGGCTCCGTTGCCGGCTCCGGTAAGGACGGCCGCGTGACCAAAGGTGATGTGTTGTCTGCAGTTGCTGGCGGTGCTAAGCCTGCCGCACAAGTGTCAATTCCAACTGGCGTACCTACAACGTCTTTGCCACAAGTGGCAGCACCTGTTGTTAACTTAGGTGAGCGCCCTGAACAGCGCGTGCCTATGACACGATTGCGTGCACGCGTTGCTGAGCGTTTGCTGCAATCCCAATCGACCAATGCCATTCTGACAACCTTCAATGAAATCAACATGGCGCCAGTCATGGAAATGCGCAAGCGCTTCCAAGACAAGTTTGAAAAAGAACACGGCATCAAGTTGGGCTTTATGAGCTTCTTCGTTAAAGCGGCTGTTCACGCTTTGAAGAAATTCCCTGTGCTGAATGCATCGGTTGATGGCAATGACATTGTGTATCACGGTTACTTCGACATCGGCATTGCTGTGGGTTCACCCCGCGGCTTGGTTGTGCCTATTTTGCGTAATGCCGATCAAATGAGCTTTGCCGACATTGAGAAGAAAATTGCTGAATTTGGCGCCAAAGCCAAGGACGGTAAATTGGGCATTGAAGACATGACAGGCGGTACGTTCTCTATTTCCAATGGCGGTACCTTCGGCTCCATGATGTCAACACCCATCATCAACCCGCCTCAGTCAGCCATCTTGGGAGTCCATGCCACCAAAGATCGCGCCATGGTTGAAAACGGTCAAGTGGTGATTCGCCCCATGAACTATTTCGCCATGTCTTACGACCACCGCATCATTGACGGCCGTGAAGCTGTCTTGGGCTTGGTGGCCATGAAAGAAGCGCTGGAAGATCCATCACGCTTGTTGTTTGACATCTAAGACTGGACATTCGCATGAGCAAACAATTTGATGTGGTCGTCATTGGTGGCGGCCCCGGTGGTTACATCGCTGCCATTCGTGCAGCGCAACTTGGATTCCAAGTCGCTTGTGTCGACGAATGGAAAAATGCAGCAGGGGGCCCAGCCCCAGGCGGTACTTGTACCAATGTAGGCTGTATTCCTTCAAAGGCCTTGTTGCAATCGTCTGAGCACTTCGAGCAGGCCAATCATCACTTTGCTGATCACGGCATTGAGATGAAGGGCGTGAGCATGGACATTGCCAAAATGATTGCGCGCAAAGACAACGTTGTGAAGCAAAACAACGATGGTATTTTGTATTTGTTCAAAAAGAACAAGGTTGCTTTTTTCCATGGTCGCGCAGCATTCAGCAAAGCGGTTGAAGGCGGCTACGAAGTGAATGTGACAGGTGCTGCCAACGAAACTTTGGTTGGTAAAAACATCATTGTGGCAACCGGTTCAAATGCGCGCGCATTGCCTGGTACGCCGTTTGATGAAGTCAATGTCCTGTCCAACGATGGCGCGTTGAAAGTCGGTGCTGTGCCTAAGAAATTGGTGCTCATTGGCTCTGGTGTTATTGGTCTAGAAATGGGTTCTGTGTGGCGCCGATTAGGTTCTGAAGTCACTATCTTGGAAGGTTTGCCAACCTTCTTGGGTGCCGTTGACGAACAGATTGCCAAAGAAGCCAAGAAAGCATTCGACAAGCAAGGTTTGAAAATTGAACTTGGCGTTAAAGTGGGTGAGATTCAAAACGGTAAAAAAGGCGTCAAAGTGGCTTACACCAATGCAAAGGGCGAAAGCCTTAGCATTGATGCAGACAAATTGATCGTCTCCATTGGCCGTGTACCCAACACCATTGGTTTGAATGCAGAAGCTGTGGGTCTTCAACTTGACGAGCGCGGTGCCATCGTTGTTGATGCCGATTGCAAAACCAATTTGCCAGGCGTTTGGGCGGTGGGTGATGTGGTTCGAGGCCCTATGCTTGCGCACAAAGCCGAGGAAGAGGGCGTTGCTGTGGCCGAACGCATTGCAGGTCAGCACGGTCACGTCAACTTCAACACCATTCCTTGGGTTATTTACACAAGCCCAGAAATTGCATGGGTGGGCCGCACTGAGCAACAACTCAAGGCCGATGGCGTTGCGTACAAGGCTGGTACATTCCCATTCTTGGCCAACGGTCGTGCCCGCGCTTTAGGCGATACAACCGGTATGGTCAAGTTCTTGGCTGACGCCAAGACCGACGAAATCCTTGGCGTGCACATTGTTGGCCCCATGGCCAGCGAATTGATTTCTGAGGCGGTTGTCGCCATGGAGTTCCGTGCCAGCGCGGAAGACATTGCCCGTATCTGCCATGCACACCCCTCCTTGAGTGAAGCCACCAAAGAAGCTGCTTTGGCAGTGGACAAACGGACCCTGAACTTCTAAGTTTTTGAAGTCTCGTTAAACTATGAAGCCCGGGCATGTCCCGGGTTTTCTCTTTTCACAGAACCTTAAAGCACTTGCACATGTCCGTTCGCTTAGCCTATGACCAAGAACTTCTCAACAGAGGCTATCAGGCTGACCCCGCCCAATTGCGTGCGGTTGAAGCCTTAGAACGCTGCGCTCAAGAATGGGCTGCTTATCAAGAAAGCATCAAAAGTCCATTTCGATTTTTGAAGAAAAAACCAGAACTGCCTCGTGGTGTGTACATGTTTGGAGGGGTAGGGCGTGGCAAGAGCTTCTTGATGGATTGTTTTTTCAATGCGGTTCCTGTCAAAGACAAAACTCGTTTGCATTTCCATGAGTTCATGCGCGAAGTCCATCGCGAGTTGGCCCTGATGCAGGGAACGGTGAATCCGCTGGACGAATTGGGTCGGCGGATGGCCAAACGCTATCAACTGATTTGCTTTGATGAATTTCACGTTGCTGACATCACCGATGCCATGATCTTGCATCGATTGTTGGTGTCCTTATTTGACAATGGGGTGAGCTTTGTCACCACATCAAATTTCAAACCCGACAAATTGTACCCAGATGGATTGCACCGCGATCGACTGTTGCCAGCCATTGCTTTGTTGAATCAGAGAATGGAAGTTCTCAATGTCGACAACGGCACAGACTATCGCCGACGTACTCTAGAGATGGTCAAGCTGTACCACTGTCCTTTGGGTGAATTGGCAGATTCCGCCATGACAGATGCGTTTAATCAATTGGTGAGTGGACCCGATGAGAACCCCATTTTGCACATTGAAGCGCGTGAAATTCAGTCAAGGCGGCGCGCTGGCGGTGTTGTTTGGTTTGACTTCAGAGCGCTGTGCGGCGGGCCTAGATCGCAGAACGATTACCTTGAAATTGCCACGCAATTTCATACAGTTTTATTGAGCAATGTTCCGATGATGCCCCCGAGATTGGCGTCAGAAGCAAGGCGATTTACTTGGTTGATTGATGTTCTTTACGATAGGCGTGTTAAATTGATTCTTTCGGCCGAAGTTCAACCAGAGGCACTTTATACGGAAGGTCCTTTGGCGCATGAATTTCCTAGAACCATTTCTCGACTGCACGAAATGCAGTCATCTGAGTTTTTAGCGCTAGAACATCGAACTGTCGACACACAACTGACATGAAGCCGTTTCAGAAAACATTGGCAACTTTGATTGGGTTTGTGATGATCACATCCTTACAGGCCATGGCGGCGGATCAAAGTGCGCCGATGTCGTTAAAGCGAATTGATGAAGAAACTGCCGCCTTGAATGATGCCAAAAACTTGGTGTTGCAACGCTATCAAAATGAAGTTAAATCCTGCTGGCAACTTTTTGCCGTCAATGATTGTTTGGCCAAGGCGAAACGAGAAAAATACCAACGCCTAGCACCTATTGAACAACTTGAATTGACTTTGAACACCCAACGCAGAGCACTTAAAGAAGCAGATCGCATTCAAAGACTGAATGACAAGTCGTCTACGCCTGAAGGCGCATCTCAATCTGTCAAGGCAGTACCTTGAGTTCATTGACTGTTTCCGTCCAAAACGTCTTTACTTCTGACGGCGTTCTGTCACAGGCAGCCCCCCATTTCAAACCCCGTACGGGACAAACTGAAATGGCACTGGCGGTCACTGACACCATCGTCAACGGGGGTGAGTTGGTCGTAGAGGCTGGTACGGGTGTTGGTAAAACTTTTGCGTATTTGGTCCCTGTTCTTTTAAGTGGTCAGCGTGCCTTGGTTTCAACGGCAACCAAAGCACTTCAAGATCAACT
>JACCDW010311203.1_pt1 | contig 17420 bp, 17 predicted proteins | sample 7449781 | NCBI WGS metagenome assembly JACCDW01 (sample SAMN15323449, study PRJNA562643) | freshwater metagenome | isolation source: river surface water | place: USA:Blue River Watershed | collected 2017-08-18
TGCTTTGGAATCTCTGGCATCTTGACGTATATTTTGAACTTTGACGATGACTACTTCACTTCCAAACTCGATCTTGCCCGGTGGATGTCTTTTGTCCTAATAGGTTTGCCATTGTCACTACTCATTGCTCAGTGGGTGCGCAAAGAATTTAGGAGAGATGCGCAAGCTAAGTCGTCTCCTGTTTGGCATATCTATCTATCGTTGGCCGCAAGCAGCTCCCTGTTGCTCTGGTTTTTGCCGCTGCAAAGCGCGCTTCGATCTTTTGCAGGTGCTCCTTATTCACCGCGTGCGGTATCTTCCGCATCAATTGCCTTCATCATCTGGCTTATTCATATCAATATACTCCGTGGATATAACTCTATTGCTACGAATTTACATTTCCTATTTGGTTCTTTATCGGGGTTCACCGGAGTTGCGCTTTCACTTATCTCTTTCTTGGATTCTGGTATTTCCACATTAATGAATTTGGATTATGGCAAATTTCAAATAGCTGAAGCAATCATCTTGTTGATTACCGCTCTTCCACTTAGCCTTTATTACTTTGGAGAATTTGGAAGTCGAGCTTCGGTTCTGGAGATGCGGATATTCAGCACATTTGGAGGCCTGGTTTCTACTGTGCTATTCGTTTCAGTAGCCGCCACATTCTTCCTCAACACTCTTTTAGTGTGGTATCTGGGAGAAGCGCGGCAGGGGTACGAAAGATTTTTCTCAGATTTTCCCGCTCAGCTCGGCGCCATCTTAGTTCTAACGATTTTCCACTTTATCTTCCGAAGCTTGACTGAAGGGCACAAACGCGATGCTCTAATTCGTTTCTACCAATATCTAATTTCGGCAGGAACGCTCATAGCCGGAAGTATCGGTTTTGGATCTGTAATTGTTGGGCTTCTTGCTGATGTTAATCGTTTGAATACTCTTCTTTTTGGAGTGAGTTTGATGTTGATAACCTGTTCAAATTGGCTTTACCACTGGCGGTTATGCCAAGCTGCCGATTACCAAGAACGACGATTGGAGTTCGAATCTCCAGTTCGCCGTTTCTACCTCTACTTCTTTATTGGCGCGCCGATAATTTTTGGTATCGGCTCGCTGGTTTGGCTCACTTTCAACGGATTCAAGTGGCTATTACTTGGGAACCAGGCGCTTTGGCAGAGTAGATATCCATTGGCTGCTTTGGCTACAACGATTCTTTTGAGCTCTTACCACCTAGTTGTACTGCGCCAAGATCGAGCTTTCCTATGAGGCTGCAGCCTCTTTTCTGATCTCATTAAATAGCATGGCTGCCTCTTTTCGCCCGTCGCATCGTAATTTCTCATAGATGCGAATCGACTCTTGACGAATTGTAGATTCAGAAAACCCGAGTATCTGCGAGATAGCGAGGTTGGTTTTTCCCTGCGCCATAAGTTCAAGTATCTGATATTGCCGTTCAGTGTGCTTGCGTCCCTCGAAAACCAACCGAGCAGAATTTAAAATAGCTTCATCTTTATGTAAGTCTTTCATATCGTTATTCAATCGATTGAAGAATATCGAGAAGATACTATTAATTGCTTTTACAAAAGCGCTCACTTCCGCAGTTCTATCAATCTCCGCGCTACAGAAGGCGCTCAACGTGGCGACTGGAGCGCGGTTACGCTCAATTGGCCAACAGATAAAACTTGTGACCATCGATTCAATCTCTTGGTTTCTCATTTTTGTATTGGAATCCCCCCAATTTGGGGTTTCATCAATCCATACGAGCGTCCTATTTCTAACTGCCGATGTGATTGGATTATCTTCACTTAGAGAAATCTGGGTTGGAAAGTAATCGAAAATATCCTTCCGCAAGCCAAACTTGCAGATTAATTCCGCTGTTCCATCGAGCTTAATCACGGAGAGAAAAGTCCCAACACAACCCAACGGAGCGAAGGTAAACAAAGTCAAATACTTGAGAGTCTCTTCCAACTCATGATCGCTGCCGCCCAGATATTCACTGAAATCCTCAACTAATTCTAGAAACAAAGTAATCCCATCCTCATCATTAAAGGGTTTTCCCCGATCAATAAAAAGTGTACGTTGCAAGTATCGGTGATAGATGTCTGACTACAACAGTCAATGACTAGACAATGTCTCGTCTTTTAATTTCTTTGTCTGTTCGGTCTGTAACCAGACAATCTCTTTTTATTCCTTCAATGATGTGGAAATTTGTGTACGACAACATAAAAAGAATCGAGTTGGGAAATGTTTGTGCGGGTTTCGCGAATAGCTGCATCATTATTGATAGTACTTTCAGTAACCATCTATCAATTTGATTCTGCTGCCCAGGCTGAAGAAATAGGTAGCCCTGGCGCGAGTGAAGCAAACAACTTGGCAAATCAAAACACTCAACCAGTATTTACTAACAGCTCGGGTGACAACACGGTTCAGTTGAATAAGCGAACGAAATTAACCCTCTCCGGTGAGGTGGGGGAGGCAGTTGCCACTTATTCAACTTTGACACCAAGCATTTGCTCGGTGTCAGCTGATGGAGTGGTAACCGGATTATTCGGGGGAAGTTGTTCGATCCTGGCCTCCATAACCGGATCAAACAATTATCCGGTTACCGCTCCCACAGTCATAGTGCTTGTAGTACAGGAACCAAATAGCGCTTCAGCCAAGGGTCTGGACGCCCAAATTGCCACAAAAAACAGAATGTCGGTGACGCGGCGGAATGGAACATTTGTCATCAAATTAAATTTTGATCAAAAGTTTCAATTCAAAACTGTTTCGCTCCAAATTGGGATTAAAAATTCCAGTGGTAAAACTACGTTCAAGGGCGTTGCATCATTACTACTCAATTCTAAAGCGGAAGCTACTGTCATCAAGCGAGCTACTTACGCCAAAAATATCTACTTCAGGGCTCTTGTCAATAAGAAAACCATCGTTACTAAAAAAGTAATCTAACAATCAAAAAGGGAGAAAAAAATGAAGAAAACTGTCCTGATCGTTGAACATGACGCTCAAATAGTGAGGGAGATAAGTGAGGCAATGTCCGATGGGCAGTACTCGCTTATTAAAGCTAGTGATGAACAGAGCGCACTTCGAAATTTCCAACAATTCCAACCAGATATCGCTCTGATTGACGCAAACTCAAATGGTATGCGTGTTATGGATATCTACCGTAGTTTTCGGAATCAACGTGACATCCCCGTAATATTTATCAATGGTGAGGGCACAGAAAGCGATGAGCTGCACGCTTTTGCTTCAGGAGTTGATGACTACATCCCACAGCCGCTCTCCTCTAAAGTCCTAGTGGCACGAATGGATGCCATTCTCCGTCGGAATAATGGAGTGAAGAGTGAAAAGACTCGATATATCGTGGGGCCGCTCGAATTGGACTCTTACCAACATATCTTCAAGGTACACGGAGTTGAAGTTCCTTTAACAAGAACGGAATTTGAGATCTTGAAGGAGCTCATTAGCGCTCCTGAACGAGCTGTCACTCATGATCATCTAATTAAGAATGTGTGGGGCGAGTGGTTTAGCAGTAAACATATGATCGAAAGTCACGTCTCAAGATTGCGTGCAAAGGTACGAAATGCAGGCGGGCCAACAATCTGTGAAGCGGTGCGAGGTGTTGGGTATCGATTGGGTATCAAGAAGTGAGAAAGAGAGAAATACTCCACCAAGTTGAGAGTGCTAAATGTGGCATATGGACGAATATCGCAATTTCTCTATGAAAAGTTTCGCTCGTGTTGTGCAGATTGCCAACATAGAAGCGAAGGAGAAATTATATGAAAGCACAGCGTGTCAGCCACCACTTGCGAGTGGTGGCAACATCTGTATTTGCAGGTTCTTTAATTTTAGTAGCAGGAACTAGCGTTTTTGCTGGGCTTAATGCGACAGTATCAGCGAGCCAGACTGATTCGGCAGGAACTTTAATCCTTTCGACCGCAAATAATGGAGCTGGTTTCTCGCAACCAATCACTAACCTTGCTCCTGGCGATGTTGTTAATAGATATGTAACGCTAACTAATAGCGGCACCTTAGCTTCACAGTCTTTGGGGCTCTCAATCGCAGCAACTGGTACATCAACTTTGATCACTGATGGCATCGCACCTGCTACCAATAAGGCGCTCACAGTCACAGTTCTTTCATGTACAGGTGGAACATGGAACACCTCGACCGGAGTATGTTCTGGCACTACCAATACTGAGATCTCTGAAACATCCTTAAGCGCCTTCACATCTCAGAAGGTGTTTAACGTTTCACCAGCTTTAGCTGCGGGAGCAACATCACAACTACAGATCCGTACTAAGTTGCCCGATCAAAATGAGACAACTGTAAATGGCATCTTACCAAGTGTGACCGTCCAAAACGGCTCTGCAACTTTGTCTTACCTATTTAATCAAGCGCAACTTGCCGGCGCTACCACCAATAGCTAACTAAGAAATATAGAAAGGAAGTGAGTAATCAATGGCTCGTTCGGCAATGATCGTGGCATTGATTACCTCGCTTCTTTTGGCGGTTACTTCAATACCTGCATCCTATGGACACTTACAGAGCAGAGCATCTGAGATTGTTCAAGTTCAAAGTGGTGGTTGGGGTACAAGTATTGGTACTCAGACGGGTGCTGCTACTAATGCACCGTATCTTCTGACATGGACCGCAAATAAAAATAGACAGTATGCACTGATCGCGATTGTTAACACTGGTTCTTACAATTTGGGGGCGGGACATATCTCTATTTCTTCCGCAAAATCAAATGGGGATATGGCTAATCCACCGACATTGACTTTTGAAACGTGCTCTGGCGCTTGGAACGCAACTTCGTATGCCTGCTCTGGTTCAATAACAACAATTGCTTCTGCTGCAAGTGGCCAAATAGATTTTCCTCAGAACATTTCAGTTAGCAACAGACTCGTAATCCGGGTAATAAATCTTCGAGATATAAATGCCAATTACCTCACCACAATTAATGCGCTTAGTTTTCGCACCGATATTCGCGCAGCGGAGGTTTTATCATCATGAAGCGGGCTTTTCATTTTTTTATCGATGGAGCGCTATTGCTCCTTGCAATCTTCGCTGGTTATTCGGCATATCAGGTTGTCACTGCCGACGTTCAGATTGTCCGAGTTGTCTCTGATTCGATGGCTCCCACAATCCATAGAGGAGATTCACTTATCTTTAAGTCCCAAAAGACCGTCGATATCGATAAGGGTGAGATTCTGCTTTTGCCACTCGCAGATGAATCTGGAGCCTCTTATGTTCATCGAGTAATCGAGAAGAAAATGGTAAAAAATTCAGCTGTCGAAGTAGTGACGAAGGGGGATGCAAACCCTGTAATCGATGATTGGCGAATCACTATTACAAGCGCCAAAGTACCTGTTTATGTCGCGACTTTACCTACCCGCGATCTGCCCCTCTTCTCGGCTGGTGAAGTGGGGCTAATCGCGTTCGTAATCTCTTTGCTATTTCTTGGAGCATCTTTCGTTTGGCCCAAAATTAAAGCTAAAGCGGAGCGAAAGATTAATGCTTAAGGGTGGTTTACACCTCTGAAAGTGACCCACCGCGATGGGTCCACTCTGGAGCTGTCCAGCGGTGGCCACTCTTGGAACGCTCGCGTACCGCTTCCTCATCGACATCGATTCCAAGACCAGGTTTCTTCATCAATTCGATGAAGCCATCCTTGACGTTGAAATCACCGTAGTCCACGAATTTGTAGCTGTTGGCAGCTGTTGATCCATTACCAAGTCCAATGACTTGCTCTTGAATCAAGAAGTTTGGCGTTGCGAAGTCGAGCTGCAAGCTTGCAGCAAGATTAATCGGACCAAGTGGGCTATGTGGCGCCATGCTGACGTTGTAGGTCTCAGCAAATGCGGCAATCCTTCGAAGCTCAGAAATACCACCAGCGTGGCTGATATCTGGCTGCGCGACTGCAAGGCCAGTTCGCAATACATCTTGGAACTCTTGGCGTAGGAAGAGACGTTCACCTGTTGCAATTGGAATTGGTGTTGATTGAACGATTAACTCGAAGTGCTTGGTGTACTCAGGTAGAACTGGCTCTTCGACGAAGAGCAAGTTATAAGGCTCGAGAAGTGGAAGGAGTTTGCGTGACATCGCAAGGCTAAACCGACCATGGAAATCAAGCATTAAGTGGCGGTCATCACCAATATGTTCGCGAACTGATTCAACGCGCGCAACAATCTTCTTTACTTCAGTTGGGGTGTCAATGTGTTCTAACGCATCAGATGGACAGAATTTGAAAGCTGTTAATCCACGATCAATCTGGAGTTGAGTGATTTCACGAAGTTCTTCTAATTCTTGTTTCAATGGAATTTGTGTTTGCGCGTTGTGAACTGTTTTTGTATTTAAGTGGCCATAAAAACGAACGCGATCGCGAACGGCTCCACCAAGAAGGGTGTAGACCGGAACGTTGAGGCTCTTTCCAAGAATGTCCCAGAGCGCTCGATCAATACCAGAGATTGCCGAATAGAGAATCGCTCCGCCGCGGTAGAAACCACCTTTGAGCATTCTCTGAAAATGACGCTCAATATCTCGTGGATCTTTACCCATGAGGTAATCCATCAAATCTTTTACAGCCGCGTAAGTGGCATCTACTCGTCCTTCGAGAACGGGTTCGCCCCAACCGACAATTCCTTCATCGGTCTCAATCTTGAGAAACATTTCGCGAGGTGGGACTGGGAATAATTCGTATCCGGTTATTTTCATGCGTGGATACTACTCATCAAGTAGCTTGTTCGTACATAGCGACTTTCCGCCATCGCGAAACTAAGCGCGAATACCCCAATCCTGCCTCTTGTCCGTCACCCGAAATTAATCCAGCAAGCGAGCGCTGAATATCCTCAAGCGAAGTATCAGACTCAATTCCACCCTCGGCGAGCGCGAGATAGCCCGCTAATCCCCCATAATCCAATTCGACAATCGAGCCGGGATGAAAAATATCTAGCCAATCAACAAGTACTTTCATCTCTTCGGCTACATCGCCATCGCCAAATGAATTGACGACAGCAGCGTAAGCAATTTGAGCTCGCTTCCGCGCGTTAATCAAAGTTGTGCGCACGATTGTGTAGGGACCATCAGGTGAATCTCCACGCAATCTCTCTTCAGGAGAGAAGAGCGTGAACCAGCGAGGTGGGATAACCCACGTCTCAGTAAGGATATGCGGCGCCTTATCGAATCCAATATCTGCCTCTTCAACGCCAGTGGTGAGCACCTCTTCTATGGCGCCAGGGAGAAAAAATCGCGTCACATTTGCCGGCAGCGTTTCCTTGAAAGATGAGAGCGCCGCCCATATCCGCAGCGCGGTCGACCAGGGTGCGACAAACCGCTCTCCTTCATGTTCGATGACATGTGCACCGTCAATCCGCGAGATTGGAGGCGCAGGCCTAATGACTTGATTTAACGCCAATGATTGCTCTTGATGTCCGGTGTGTTGCTCCATGGCGATTTCACTCCACCGCAATTGCTCGATGGCGCCAAATGCTTCTAGAGGTTCATAAACTCGTAGCGACGCTACGTAGGGAGTCGGTCTCATATATATATGCGTTAGGCGCTAGGCGCGAGGAATGTAATTTCCCTCAGCAAATGGATCATCGTCGTCTTTGTTATCTCGCTCATTCTTCTCACCATGCAATTCACGAGCCAACTTCTCGACATCGATTTCTTGAGAAGAGTATTTAAGGTCGCGAGCAACTCGCGTCTGTTTGGCTTTAGCTCGGCCGCGCCCCATGGCGTGACCCCCTTACCTGTCGCCTCCAGGTAATACCTGGATTTCCTAATTTCGTGGGGAGAGATTATCGGTTTTGGAAGGTGCCTTCCAACTTAACCCCAGCCGGCCGTTCACCTGCCGGAGCGAGCTCCCCCAAGGCCCAGGCGGAGTGGCCGCGGGAGGTGAGATGGGTGAGCGCCCCCGCCACCGAACTCGGCGGTGCGATAAGAACCATTCCAACCCCGCAATTAAAAGTCCGCTCAAGATCGGCTAATGGGACCGACCCACGGTTCTGGAGATAGGCAAAGAGCGGCGGCAACTCCCATGTGGAGCGGTCGACTGTAAGTGAGAGGTGCGCAGGTAGCACGCGTTCGGTATTTGCAGCCAATCCTCCACCGGTGATGTGTGCCATCGCATGGATCTCTACGTCAGCGATCAAATCTAAAAGATCAGCAGAATAAATTGTTGTTGGGGAAAGAAGCGCTTCGCCAAGAGTTTGTGAAAGCTCTGGCACCTGCACTTCGAGTTTGAGTTGTGCGCTTTTGATGATGTGGCGGACGAGTGAGAAACCATTTGCATGAACACCACTACTGCCGATAGCAATTGCAACATCACCAGGTTGAACGCGATGTGCACCGAGCAACTTTGATTCTTCAACAACGCCAGTTGCTGCTCCTGCAATATCAAATTCATTTTCGCCAAGTAGCTGGGGGTGCTCTGCAGTCTCGCCACCAACAAGTGCGGTTCTTGCCTTAGCGCATCCACGCGCAACTCCAGCAACAATCTCTGCAATTCGCTCAGGAATAACTTTACCGACTGCAATGTAATCAGTAAGGAAGAGTGGTTCGGCACCGCAAACAACTAAATCATCAACGACCATTCCAACAAGATCTTCACCTATTGTGTTGTAGATACCCATTTGGCGAGCAATTTCTGTTTTTGTACCGACGCCATCGGTAGATGTGGCAAGCAAAGGTCGCTGAAATTTCTTCAGCGCGCTTGCATCAAATAAGCCAGCAAAACCGCCAATACCGCCATACACTTCGGGGCGTTGTGCTTTTGCAATCGATGCTTTCATCAATTCAACGGCGCGATCGCCAGCATCGATACTTACACCCGCAGCCTCGTATGTGCTCATGCCTCTTCCAATAACAACTTCACATTACTGGTCTCTTCAGGGATAGGCATTGGATATTTACCTGTAAAACATGCCGTACATAGCTTCGATTCAGCAATATTTGTCGCTTCAATCAAACCTTCTAGCGAAACATATCCCAACGAGTCTGCACCGATAGAACGGCGAATTTCCTCAGTATCTAATCCGGCGGCAATCAACTCAGCACGAGTTGCAAAATCAATGCCGAAATAACAGGGCCATTTCACAGGTGGCGAAGAGATTCGAACATGTATCTCACTTGCTCCAGCTTCGCGAAGCATACGGACAATGGCCCGTTGCGTGTTACCGCGGACGATCGAATCATCGACAACAACAATTTTCTTACCTGCCACTACATCTCGAAGTGGATTGAGTTTTAATCTAATTCCTAGTTGCCGGATAGTCTGGCTTGGTTGGATAAATGTACGTCCAACATATGAATTTTTTACAAGGCCGGCGCCATAAGGAATCTTTGAGTATTTTGCATAGCCAATTGCAGCAGGTGTACCTGATTCAGGGACAGGAATAACTAAATCTGCTTCAACTGGATGTTCGGCTGCTAATCGTTCACCAATTGCAACCCGCACAGGATGGACGCTCTGTCCGGCAATAGTGGTATCCGGGCGCGCAAGATATACATATTCGAAGATGCACCCTCGAGGTTCAGGTGTTGTCCAGTGATGTGAACGTAGCCCATCTTCATCGATAGCTATAAATTCGCCAGGCTCGACTTCACGAACAAAACTTGCACCGACAATATCTAACGCAGCGGATTCGCTTGCAACTACCCAACCAGTCTCAAGTTTTCCGATAACAAGTGGGCGAATTCCGTGGCGATCACGCGCTGCGTACAAAGTGTTCTCATCCATAAAGATTAGTGAGAAGGCCCCTTGAAGCGTTGGCAAGATTGAGAGCGCATTCGCTTCGACGCTCCCACTCTTCTCGAGTGAAATTAGCGCAGTCATAATTTCAGTATCAGTAGTGGCATGGAGATGATTATTTGAGTCGACTGTGCTCTTATGTAAGCGCTCAGCAAGATCGCCAGTGTTTGTTAAGTTGCCATTGTGCGCTAAAGCGAGCGTGCCATTATCTGTCGAACGAAGAGTTGGCTGCGCATTTGCCCAATTACTAGAGCCTGTTGTGGAGTAACGGGTGTGCCCAATCGCAATCTTTCCCGTTAGTACAGCGAGATCATTCTCCGTAAAAACTTGGGCAACAAGGCCCATATCTTTGTAGACCAAGATTCGCTCGCCATCGCTCACCGCAATTCCGGCTGATTCCTGTCCACGATGTTGCAAGGCATACAAACCATAGAAAGTTAGTTTTGCAACCTCTTCACCAGGTGCCCAAACGCCAAAGATGCCACAGGCATCTTGAGGACCTTTCTCGCCATCGACCTCATGTGTGAGTCTTCCATCGGGTCGGCGCGCCATAGCTAAATCCTAGTCAAAATAGAGTCTGACTCAGGCTTGTTTTCGGATTTTGCCACCAAGCGCATGAGTGATTTCGGCTGCCGCATCAACTACTTGGCGACCCAACTGTTCAACTGCCCGTTGGGAGAGTTCACGCTTGATTCCAGTGGCAGAGATTGCCCCTACACAACGCCCGCTGTGATCAAAAAAAGCTGAGCCAATGCAGAAGATTCCTTCACAATCTTCCTCATCATCGATTGCAAATCCCATTGCACGAATACGTCGAATATCATTCATTAATTGAGAGAGCTCTGTTCTGGTGTTCTTAGTTCTCTTTGGCAAACCAGTCTGTTCAATTACTTGTGCAATATCCGCATCGCTCATTTGAGCAAGCATTGCTTTACCGGCAGCAGAAACATGAGGCAATTCACGAGACCCAAGTAAAGTTAAAAATCGAATATTTCCTGGCGCATCCACACGAGAGACGAAGACTGGATGCCCACCATCATTGATTGATACACGAATAGTCAGGCCAGTTGCACGCGAAAGTCGATGCATGATGGGTTGCGCAACTTCACCTACTGGTAAATGTCCGCCAGCTAAATCGCCCAGTCTGACTAAAGAAATTCCAGGCAGATAGCGCGGCCCTGGTTTAGTTTGGCGTACATATCCCGCTTCCATGAGCGTTTGCAGTAACGCAAAGACGGTGCTCTTAGAGACACCGAGTTCTTTTGTGAGATCACTTAAGGTCAAACCATTTTGTGGCGCTGCTGCGATTAAGTCGACCAATCTCAGCGCTCGTGCAACGCTGCCAACTTTGTAACGTTCTTTGGTGACCATCTGCTATCTCACTTCCATCACGCTTGACAGGAGAACTATGAAGGGAGAGGGTAGTAATACAAAACTCCGTTCGGCAAGGCCTAATTACACAATCCGGAAGGTTTTTCATGCGAAGTAGCGAATGGTTCAATGGAAATGATGAAACCGCCGTTTCCCACCGCGTTGTTATGCGATCAGTCGGACTTGAAGTTCCCGCTGATAACCAAAAGCCTATTATCGGTATCGCAGATTCCTCAAGTGATTTAAATCCGTGCAACCTGCCGTTACGTGCACTTGTCGATGATGTAAAAGCTGGAATTCTGGAAGCTGGTGGACTTCCAGTTGCATTTCCAGTTATTTCATTAGGTGAAGATTTGATGAAAGCAAGTTCAATGCTTTACCGAAATTTATTATCTATCGAAATCGAAGAGAACCTTCGCTCCTACCCATTAGATGGCGTAGTTCTCCTCGCCAATTGTGACAAGAGCGTTCCGGGCGCGCTGATGGGCGCGTTTAGTGCAAACCTGCCAACGATTATGGTGACTGCCGGTGCTAGACCTGCGCCTTTCTTCAAAGGTAAGAAAGTTGGAACTGGAACCGATTTATGGCGAGCGCTTGAAGATTGGCGCGCTGGGCGAATGTCAGATGAAGAGTGGCGAGAGTTTGAAGAGTGTTTAAGTTGTGGACTTGGATCATGTAACACCATGGGGACAGCAAGTTCTGTCGCCTTAATGACAGAGATGCTTGGTTTTATGTTGCCAGGCACCGGCACGATTCCAGCAGGTACTGATGAGCGACGGGAGGCTGCTCGAGCATCTGGTCGTCGAATAGTCGAAATGGTGAGAGAGGATCTCACCCCTTCGAAAATTGCCACACCTGCTTCTTTTAGGAATGTCATCCGATTGCTCCACTCAGTTGGTGGCTCGACAAACGCACTGGTTCATATCTTTGCTTGCTCGGGACGTATCGGTGGAGAAATAACTGTTGATGACATCAATTCACTTGGTAAAGAAATACCGGTACTTGCCGATGTAGAACCTTCGGGGAAATTCCTGATTCAAGATTTCCATGCAGCTGGTGGTTTACCTCAGCTACTGAAAAGAATTGAAAAGCACATGGAGTTGGATGCCATTTGCGCGACAGGAAAAAAGTGGAGCGAAGAGATTGCGCAGGAGGTTATTCCAAATAGCGCGATGCGTGATATTAGTAATCCATTACGTGAAAATGGCGCATTTGTATTACTCAAAGGAAATATTGCGCCAAATGGAACACTTCTTAAAGTGTCGGCTGCATCACCAGAACTTTTTAACCATTCGGGTCCTGCATTTATTTTCGAAGGCTACGAAGAGATGCGTCTCAAACTCGAGGATCCTGATCTGCCAGTAACAAAAGATTCAGTTCTTATTCTTCGAGGATGCGGCGCAGTCGGTGTTCCTGGCATGCCAGAGTGGGGAATGATTCCAATTCCGAAAAAACTTGCCATGGCAGGTGTGAAAGACATGATTCGAATCACCGATTCACGCATGTCTGGAACTTCTTTTGGCGTCTGCTTGCTTCATGTTTCGCCAGAAGCTGCAGTGGGTGGTCCACTTGCGCTCATCCAAAATGGCGACATCATCGAGATTAGCGTTGAGACGCGGTCAGTGAATGTGAAGTTAAGTGAAGAAGAATTGGCAGAACGGAAGAGAGATTGGCAGGGCTTTGAGAGTGAACACCTTCGGGGTTGGCCACTGCTTTATCAACAACATGTACTTCAGCCCGACCAGGGATGTGATTTAGATTTCCTTACCGCACCCACCGCAGCACATCGAAAATTTATCCCGCCCGTTGTTGGGCGCTCTTAGTAGCGTTTTGAGTGAGATTTATGGAGATTCGGCCTGGCAAAATCCCGTGTATACAGAGGAAACAAGAGAAATTAACATAAGCACCTTATGGGAACGGCCTGTTCACCATAGAAAAACTTTTAGGGAGATATCGACGTAAATGGCAAAACCACTGCACGGCGTCTTCACCGTTCTTTCCACACCCTTTACCGCGGATGACTCCATTGATCATGATGTTTTAAAGAGAGAGATTGATTGGTTAATTGATACCGGTGTTGATGGCTTTGTTCTGGCCATGGTCTCTGAAGTGCTCCGCCTTGCTGCGCATGAACGGCGTGAACTTGCCCAAAGCGTAATCTCTTCTACAAAAGGACGAGTTCCGCTTGTGACAAGCGTTGGCGCAGAGAGCACCAAGATTGCCATTCAGTTAGCACAGTGGGCAGAAGAAGATGGTGCTGCTGCGGTGATGGCAACACCCCCGAGCGCATTTGCACCTCTTTCCAGTGAAGTTGCCAAGTACTACATCTCTATTATTGAAAGTGTTTCCATTCCTGTAATCGTGCAAGATGCAAGTAATTACGTTGGACATCCACTAGAAATTTCGCTTTATGTTGATCTGATTGATAAATACGGTGAAGATCGTGTTCAGTTCAAGCCTGAAGCAAAACCAGTCGCCGCACGTTTACAACAATTGAAAGATGCGAGTAACGCGCGTGCGCGAGTATTTGAAGGGCAAGGCGGCGCGGACCTCATGGACACTTATCCCATCGGCATCGTAGGAACCATGCCTGGTGCAGAGATTCCATGGGCTCTGGTAGCGCTATGGAGCGCTCTTGAAGCTGGCGATATGAAGCGTGCTGCAGAAATCCATGCGCCGATTGCCAAAATGGTCTCTTATCAAACAACTCTTGATTCATACGTGGCTGTCGAAAAATATCTCCTCGTTAAACAGGGAGTATTTACCAACACACGTCAACGTGGACCGGTCAGTTTCATTCTCGACAAAACCGTAACTGATGTAATTGATGCCGCTTATGCAGAATTAGAGGCGTTAGTTAAGCGTTAAAGAGCGCTGGGATAGTCCGTTGGTGTGCTTCTTTAATGTGAAGCATTGACAGCGACAAAACACCAGAAATCTCTAGGTTTTCACCACCAGATTTCCCTAATCGAGTAGTGGTAATTCCTACGTCAGTCGCCTTTCCTACAAGATAATTTGAATCTTCCGGAGCAACGGCAATCAGAATGCGCCCAGTGCTCTCACTGAAAAGATGCATAAATGGATCGCCATAAATGGATATTTTTGCTCCGGTCTTTGATTGCAGCAGCATCTCGATAAGCGCAACTGCTAGACCACCGTCAGATAAATCGTGAGCAGCAGCAATGTAATCGCGTTGCGCATACATAAAGTTTGCCAGCGTCATCTCTCTCTGGAGATTAACTCTTGGCGGTAAGCCACCAAGGTGGCCATGGATATCTGCCCATTCGCCACCAGAGAGCTCTTCGAGTGTTTCACCTAACAGAATTAATTCTTTTTCACCGTTGAATTTGTAGGAGATTGCTTTACGGACATCATCAATGACTCCGAGAATTCCGATTACTGGCGTCGGCACAATCGCGACATCACCGGTTTGGTTATAGAACGAGACGTTTCCACCAGTAACAGGCAATCCCATTTCCAGCGCGCCATCGGCGAGAGCTCGCACGCTCTCAGAGAATTGCCACATCACTCCTGGATCTTCCGGGGATCCAAAATTAAGGCAATTAGTTATTGCAAGTGGTTTTGCTCCAGTTACAGCTACATTACGAAACGCTTCAGCAAGTGCTAACTGAGTTCCTTGATATGGATCGAGTTTGCAGAACCTGCCATTGCAATCCGTTGCAACAGCCACTCCCAAGAAACTCGCTTCATCAATACGAATAATCGCTGCATCGCTTGGAGCAGCTGCAACGGTATTTCCTTGAACATACTTGTCGTATTGCTCGGTGATCCATGATTTATCTGCAATATTTGGCGAAGAAATAATTTGTAATATCGCATCAGTGAGCTCTTGCTCTCCCTGTGGTCTAGGTAGGTGCTCAGCGCCAGCTGCATTTAACGGCCCTTGATATTCCGGCCTCTTATATGGGCGGTTATAGACCGGGCCATCATGAGCGACAGTGCGTGGTGGAACATCAACAATTAGCTGACCATGCCACGTTATTTCTAAGTGTTTTCCACTGGTGACTTCACCAATGACAGTTGCTACAACATCCCATTTCTTACAGATTCCTAGGAACTCATCAATCTTTGAGGGCGGCACAATGGCACACATTCGCTCTTGAGATTCACTCATGAGAATCTCTTCAGGCGAGAGATTGGCATCACGGAGCGGCACTCGATCAAGCTCGATGCGCATTCCACCAGTACCTGCTGAAGCAAGTTCACTTGTGGCACATGAGAGTCCCGCGCCTCCTAAATCTTGGATTCCCACAACCAAATCTGCTTTGAATATCTCAAGCGAACATTCAATAAGAACTTTTTCGGTAAATGGATCACCCACTTGAACGGCAGGGCGCTTTGTTGGCTTCTTCTCCCCGAACGTTTCACTCGCAAGAACCGATACGCCGCCAATTCCATCACCACCTGTTTTTGCGCCAAAGAGAACGACAAGATTCCCAGCGCCCGATGCCTTCGCAAGTTTTATATCTTCATGCTTCATCACGCCAACGCAGAGCGCGTTCACCAAAGGATTACCCAAATACGATTTATCGAAAACTACTTCTCCACCAACAGTTGGCACACCAATGCAATTGCCATAGCCACCAATACCTGCAATTACTCCAAGCAATACCCGCTTAGTATCAGCTGCATCGGCAGGACCAAAGCGGAGTGGATCTAAAATCGCTACCGGCCTAGCGCCCATCGTCAAAATATCTCTAACAATTCCACCAACACCTGTTGCGGCACCTTGGTAGGGTTCAATAAATGATGGATGGTTGTGCGACTCCACTTTGAAAGTCACGGCATAGCCTTGCCCCACATCGACAACGCCCGCATTTTCACCAATACCTACTAATAAAGCATCAGATTTCGGCGCTTTCTCACCGAATTGGCGCAAGTGCACTTTCGAGGATTTGTATGAGCAATGCTCGCTCCACATCACCGAGTACATCGCTAATTCGCTAGAGGTAGGTCGCCGATTGAGGATCTCTCGAATTCTTTGATACTCATCTTCTTTTAAGCCCAACTCACGCCACGGTTGGTTCGTCTCAGGTGTAGTCGCTGCAAGATCTACAGTGTCGAGCGCCATATTTAAACTCTCGCTTTAACAAGAGAGGTAAAGAAAGCTAATCCATCTGCGCTTGCACCTGTTAACGAATCGATTGCATGTTCAGGATGAGGCATGATGCCAACTACATTGCCACGTTTATTAGTTATCCCAGCAATAGCGTTACGAGATCCATTGGGGTTGACGCCTACATAACGTGCAATTACTTGATTATTCTCTTCTAACTCTTCTAATGTTTTATCATCACATTGATAAGAACCTTCGCCATTTTTCAGTGGAATGATAATCCGCTCACCTGAAGTGAATTCACCCGTCCACGAGCTCTCCACATTAACAATTTCAATTTCTTGATCGCGACATAAAAAATGGAGTCCAATATTGCGAGTTAACGCTCCAGGTAGCAGATGAGATTCGCAGAGCACTTGAAATCCATTACAGATACCAAGGACGGGCAATCCATTTTCAGCAGCTGGAATTATCGCGCTCATAATTGGTGAGAATCGTGCGATTGCGCCGCAGCGCAAGTAATCACCGTACGAGAAACCACCGGGAAGAATTACCCCTGCAACGCCTTTTAAGTCGCTCTCGCCATGCCAGAGCGCAACTGGCTCACCACCGGCATATCGAACTGCTCGCGCAGCATCGTGATCATCGAGCGTTCCAGGGAAGGTGACGACTCCTACCCGCATTAATTCTCCACGCGAATAGTGAAGGTTTCGATTACTGGATTAGACAGAAGTGTGGATGCTGCATTTTCGATCTCTTTGAGCTCCGCTGCACTTGGTGCGCGATCTAGGGAGATGATGAAACTCTTTCCCTGTCGAACGCTCGTTGGGGCGAATGTAAATCCCATACGTGGCAAGGCTCGAGAAATTGCATCGCCTTGCGGATCCAGAATTTCATCTTTGAGGACTACATCAACAATTACTCTCGCCACACCGTCATCCTATAGCCCAACAACGTAGGAGTTACCGAAATTTCTCTCCAGTCAATGCGGCGTACGCCTCACTGTAACGAGCCCTAGTTTTCTCGACGATCTCGTCTGGCAACGGTGGTGGTGGACTCTGCTTATCCCAACCAATACTGGTCAACCAATCACGTAAGTACTGCTTATCGTACGAAGGCTGCGCTCCCCCAGGACGCCAGTTCTCCGCAGGCCAAAAACGTGAGGAATCTGGTGTGAGCGCTTCGTCAGCAAGAGTGATTACCCCAGCGTCATCGACGCCGAATTCGAATTTAGTATCGGCGACGATAATTCCA
>JACCDW010595773.1_pt1 | contig 17419 bp, 13 predicted proteins | sample 7449781 | NCBI WGS metagenome assembly JACCDW01 (sample SAMN15323449, study PRJNA562643) | freshwater metagenome | isolation source: river surface water | place: USA:Blue River Watershed | collected 2017-08-18
ACCAACCCGAGCGTTGGCACTATGTCGAAGACACCCGCAGCGCCGCACGCAGCCTGGACGCAGCCCACGCCTTGTCGTCGCAGGTGCGTTATGTCATGGGCGGTCACGTCCACCACCAAACCCTGTACTTTCGGGGACAGGGTCAGCAGCTGATGGCCTTCAAGCCCACGCCTGGGGTCGCGATCCCGGTCCCGGCCCATCGACATTGGCTGGCCACGATCGGCTCGGTCGGGCAGCCACGCGACGGCCAGACACGCGCAGCCTATGCCACGCTGGATCTGGCGCGCCAGCAACTGTGCTTCCACCGCATGTCTTACGACCACCTGGCCACGGTGCGCGACATCCGCCGCGCCGGTCTGCCCGAGACCCTGGCCACCCGATTGGAGAAAGGCCACTGACTGCCATGCAACTGATGCCCCCTTCCACCTTGGTCGATGGTTTCGTCATCGGTGAGTGCCTGCACGCCGGTGGCATGGCACACATTTACTCGGTCACCCACCAAGGGGGTGTCGCATCCCCCTTCCCCATGGTGATGAAAGTGCCGCGCATGACGGCCGGCGACGGGGCAGAGAACATCGTCGGCTTCGAGGTCGAGCACCAAATCCTGCAGCACGTGTACGGCCCACATGTGCCCCGTTTTGTCGCTGCTGGCGACATGACTCGGCTGCCCTATCTGGTCATGGAGCACGTGCCCGGACAAAGCCTGCAACAGTGGTTGGACGCGCGTGGGCCAGCGCCAGTGAGCACCCCGTTTGACGAGGTGGCGCGCATCGGTGCGGCCATGGCCGTGGCGACGCACAGCCTGCACCGACAAAATGTGTGCCACCATGACCTCAAACCCGCCAATGTGCTGCTGCGCCCGGATGGGCGGGCTGTGTTGCTCGATTTCGGTCTGTCCATGCACGCCCACTTTCCAGACCTGCTGGCCGAGGAAATGCGCAAAGCCATCGGCACGCCAGCCTGGATCGCCCCCGAGCAGGTGGTCGGGACGCGGGGAGATCCCCGCAGCGATGTGTTTGCGCTGGGGGTGATGTTGTACGAGCTGCTGACGGGCGAGCTGCCGTTTGGCAACCCACAAACCGACGGCGGGATGCGCCAACGGCTGTGGATGCGCCCCAAACCCCCGCGCGCCTTGCGCCCCGACACGCCCCCTTGGCTGCAAGAGGTGGTGTTGCGCTGCCTGTTGCCACAGGCCGAAGAGCGCTACCCAAGCGCTGCCCACCTGGCGTTTGACCTGCGCCACCCCGATCAGGTGCGGCTGACCCGCCTGTCCGAGGTCACGGCGGGGTGGGGATTTTGGAAGACGCTGCGACGTTGGATCCAGGCAGCGGGCATGGAGTACCACCCCAGCCCGCTGCCCGCTCAGATGCAGATCAAGCGGGTGCCGATCGTGATGGTGGCCCTGCCGCACACCGATGTGTCGGAAGACATCGTGTATGCCATGCGCCTGCAAACCGAGCGCGCACTGGGTCACATGCCCGGGGCGCGTCTGGCGGTGGTGACCGTGGTGTCGGGCTCAGACATGGCCACCTCGGGGGCGGACAGCGAAACGGGGCAGCAATTGGCGCATCTGGTTCGGTTGCAGAAATGGGCCGAGCCCTTGGATTTGTCAGACCATCAGGCATCGTTTCATGTGCTCGAATCGGGCGATGTGGCCAACGCGCTGCTGCGTTACGCGCAAGGCAATGACGTGAACATGATCATCATGGGCGCCGCCACCCACGGTCTGCAGATGCAGCGCTGGGTGGCGACGGTGCCCATCAAAGTGGCCATGCAGGCCCCTTGCACGGTCGTCCTGGTCAAGGGCGAGTTGCCCTTTGCGGGCTTGGCCGAACCGCTCGAGTCCGCACAGGAGTCCGCTCAGTCGGCGTAGACGCCAGCGGCCTTGATGATCGGGCCCCATTTGTCGATTTCGGCTTGAACGAATTTGCGGTGCTCGGCGGGCTCAATGCGCTTGTCGGTCACGACCACGGCCCCCAGGGCCTGCTGCTTTTTGATGAACTCGGGGTCCTTGAGCGCGGTTTTCAGGGCGCTGCTGATTTTGGCGACCACGTCGGCGGGGGTGCCTTTGGGGGCATACAGGCCGTGCCAAATGGTGACCTCAAAACCCTTCAAGCCACTTTCGTCCATGGTCGGCAGGTCTTTGAGCGAGGGGGTGGTCAGGCGCTTGGGCGTGGTGACGGCAAAGGCCTTGATGGTTTTGGCTTCGATCTGCGACGTGGTGTTCGTCGTCTGGTCGCACATCAGATCGATCTGCCCTCCCATGAGGTCGTTCATGGCCGGAGCGGTGCCTTTATAGGGCACGGTGGTCATGTCGGTTTTGAGGGCGCTTTGGAACAACAGACCACACAGGTGAGAAGCGGCACCCAAGCCGGCGTTGCCCAGGTTGATCTTGCCCTTGTTGGCGCTGATCCAAGCTTGCAATTCTTTGAAGTTGTTGGCCGGCAAGGTGTTGCGACCGATCAGGGTCATGGGCACGTCATTGACCATGCCCAGGTATTCAAAGTCGCCCATGGTGTCGTAAGGCAATTTGCGATACAGCGCGGGCGAAGTGGCCATGCCAATGTGGTGCAGGAACAGGGTGTGGCCATCGGGGTTGGATCGCGCGGCCTTGGCCGCCCCCAGGGTGCCACCGGCACCACCCACATTGTCAATCACCACGCTCATGGCGCCCAAAGGCTTGCGCATGGCCTCGGCCAGGTCGCGGGCCACGCGGTCGGTGGGACCACCGGCGGCGAAGGGAACCACGATGGTGACGGGTTTGTCTTTGTTGGGGTAGTCGGCCGCCAAAACCGAGAAAGGGGCCAGCACGCTGGCCATCAACAGGGCATAAATCCGTTTCATGAAAGTCTCCAATCTGTCTGAATGGACCGTTCCAATTGTCTACCCAGCCGATCCTGGATGACATGGGGGGAACTACATAGTTTGACCTGGGTCAGCCCATTGGCGGAACAAGCCCCATGGACTTGTTCTTATTGGTAGCTTCGGGCGTCTTCGATGACCTTACCGTCGTTGGGCAAACTGCCGGGTACGACGATCTGGATGTCCGCCCGCAGCTTGGTGACATCCCGCACCGCCTCTGCGATGCGTTGGGCCAAGCCGTCAGCGTGAGTGCCCACTTCAACCTTCAAGGCCATCTGATCATTGGCCATTTCGCCACTGACCACCAAACGGGCCTTGACCACCTCGGGGAAACGCTTGACGACTTGGTCCACCTGCCCCGGGTGGACGAACATGCCCCGCACCTTGGTGGTCTGGTCGGCACGCCCCATCCAACCCTTGATGCGGGTGTTGGTGCGCCCGGTGGGGCATTGGCCCGGCAGCACCGCCGTCAGGTCGCCTGTGCCAAAACGAATCAGGGGGTAATCGGGGTTGAGCGTGGTCACGACGAGCTCGCCCACCTCGCCCTCGGCGACGGGGTCGCCGGTGCCGGGGCGGACGATCTCGATGATGACGCCCTCGTCGACCACCAGGCCTTCGCGTGACGCAGTCTCATACGCCACCAAACCCAGGTCGGCGGTGGCGTAGCACTGGTAAGCGGTGATGCCACGCTCGGCCAGCCAGTCGCGCAGGCTGGGGGGAAAGGCTTCGCCACTGACCAGGGCCTTTCGGATGCTGCGGATGTCGGCCCCCGTCTCCTGGGCCTTTTCTACCAGGATGCGCAAAAAGCTCGGTGTGCCGGCATAGGCCTCGGGGCGCAAATCGGCGATGGCGGCGAGCTGCTGCTCGGTTTGTCCGGTGCCGGCAGGAAACACGGTGCAGCCCAAGGCCAAAGCGCCGGCCTCCATGATGAAGGCCCCGGGGGTCATGTGATAGCTGAAACTGTTGTGCACCAGATCGCCGCTTTGGAAGCCGGCGGCGGCCATGGCGCGGGCACTGCGCCAATAATCGGGGCGGGCGCCATCGGGTTCGTAAATCGGGCCAGGAGAAGCAAAAATGCGCGCCAGCTTCGGTCCACGGATCAAAGCGGAAAAGCCGCCGAAAGAATCTGCGGGACGGGCGGCCTTTTGCAACTCGAGCAACTCGTGTTTGCGGGTCACCGGCAAACGGGCCAGTTCGGATCGGTTGCGCACCTGGGACGCATCCACGCCCGCCAGAATGCGGGCAAACGCTGCCGTGTGTTGTTGGGCGTGGCCGATTTGGGCGGGCAGCGCCGCCATTTGGTCGGCTTCGCGCTGGGCCGCGCTGCGGGTTTCGAGGGCGTCGAGGTGAGCGGTCATGTCGGTGAACCATGCATAGATGCCAGCGCGGCGGCGCAGAATCAGGCCAGCCAGCGTTTACGGCGTTTGTAACTTTTGACGTCTTTGAAGCTTTTGCGCTCGCCACCGCCGACGCCCAGGTAAAACTCTTTGACGTCTTCGTTGTTGCGCAAGTCGCTGGCCGCGCCGTCCATCACGATGCGGCCTGACTCCATGATGTAGCCGTAATCGGCGTATTTGAGCGCCATGTTGGTGTTTTGCTCGGCCAGCAGGAAGGTGACTTTTTCTTTGGTGTTGAGGTCCTTGACGATCTCAAAGACCTCTTCGACGATCTGTGGCGCCAAACCCATCGAGGGCTCGTCAAGCAACACCATGCTGGGGTTGGCCATGAGGGCGCGACCAATCGCGCACATCTGCTGCTCACCCCCCGAGGTGTAGGCGGCTTGCGAGGTGCGGCGGGTCTTCAGGCGCGGGAAATAGTTGTACACCTTGTCCAGGTTGGCGGCGATCTCGCCCTTGTCCTTGCGGGTGTAACTGCCGGTCAGCAGGTTTTCCTCGATGGTCAGGTGGGCAAAGCAGTGTCGTCCTTCCATGACCTGGACCACGCCGCGCTGGACCAACTCGGCCGGAGAGAGGTTTTCGATGCGCTCGCCACGCAACTCGATGGAGCCCTTGGTGACTTCGCCACGCTCTCCTTTGAGCAGGTTGGAGACGGCACGCAGGGTCGTGGTCTTGCCTGCACCGTTGCCCCCCAGGATGGCGACGATGCTGCCTTCACTCACTTGCAAAGAAACACCCTTGAGCACCAGGATCACGTGGTTGTAGATGACTTCGATGCCGTTGACGTTCAAAACAATGGGGTTGCTCATGGTGTGTGTCTCAAATCGGTTGGACCGGGTGGGTAACGCCCCACCCCCTGTCGCCAGGGGATGGGGCGCTCAGTCGATCAGGACTGGCAGTCTTGCGGGGTGCGACGCTGAATTTTCTTTTCAGCGGCGTACTTGTCCGCAGCGGCCTTGACCATCGGCTTGATGATCTGTTCATCGGCCTGATACCAGTCGCTGGTGAATTGCCACTGCTTGCCGTCCCAGGTGTGGATGCGGGCCCAGTTGGCGCCCACGTGGTCTTGGCAGCTGGTGGAAATGGGACGCATCACGCCCTTGAAGCCCAACGCGTCGAGCTTGGCCTGGGTCAGGTCGAGGTTTTCCAGGCCCCAACGCACTTGTTCGCCGGTCATGACCTTGCCCTTGCCGAAGCGCTCCTGGGCGCGACGAACGCCCTCGACACCAAACATGGCACTGATGGCGCCACGGACATAAAGCACGGAGCCCACTTCGTCCTTGGGTCCAGTGCCCTGGCCCTTGGCGTGCAACTTCTCGAGGATTTCCTTCACGAAGGGGGCGCCCGGCTCGGCACCGTGCTGCATGGTGATGGCGTTATAGCCTTTGGCGCCCTCGCCAATGTCCTTGACATCGGGTTCCGCACCGGCCCACCACACGCCGTAGATTTTCTCGCGTGGATAACCGGTGGCCTGGGCTTCCTTGATCAGGGTTGAGTTCATCACCCCCCAACCCCAGTTCACGACGTAGTCGGGACGGTCACGGCGGATTTGCAGCCAAGTGGATTTTTGTTCCACGCCAGGGTGCGTCACAGGCAACAACGACAACTTGAAGCCGTGCATGGCGGCACGCTCTTGCAGAATGGGAATGGCCTCTTTGCCAAACGGGCTGTCGTGATAGACCAGAGCGATGTGCTTGCCCTTGAGCTTATCGACGCCGCCCTCTTTCTTGGCGATGTCTTGAACGATCACGTCACCCGCCATCCAGTAGGTGCCAGCGATCGGGAAGTTCCACTTGAAGACCCCCCCGTCCTGGGACTCGGAGCGACCGTAGCCAGCCGTGACCAGAGGGATCTTGTCGATCGGTGCCTTTTCCGTCAGCGCGAAGGTGATGCCGGTCGACAGGGGCTGGAACACCGTGGCGCCGCCATTTTTGCCCTTCAGGCGCTCGTAGCACTCGACGCCTCGGTCAGTGGCATAGCCGGTTTCGCACTCTTCGAAAGAGATTTTCACGCCGTTGATGCCGCCGCGGGCATTGACCAGCTTGAGGTAGTCGATGTAACCGTTGGCAAAAGGCACGCCATTGGGGGCGTAAGCACCCGTGCGATAGACCAGTGCGGGGAAGAATTGCTCCTTGGCCTGGGCTTGGGCCACGGCAGGTGCCAAAGCACCAACCAGGCTTGCAGCGGCCACCGATGTGGCGAGAGCGAGTTGACGTAGCTTCATGGATGCCTCCTTGGATTTGGGTTGAAGCGGTTGAACATTCAGTGCGGGAAAGGCCACAGGCGCAGTTTTTGTTTCGCCACGGACCACAGTTTGGCCAAGCCATGCGGCTCGACGATCAAAAACCAGACGATGAGGGCGCCAAACACCATGAACTCGGTGTGCGAGACGGTGGCGGTGGAAATGCTCAGGCCAAACAGCTCTCCCACGGCGGGCAGAAACTGGTTGAGGAAAATCGGCAGAATCACGATGAAGGCAGCACCAAAAAAACTGCCCATGATCGAGCCCATGCCGCCAATGATGACCATGAACAGCAATTGGAACGAGCGATCGATCGAGAACGCGGCAGGCTCCCAGGACCCCAGGTGGATGAAGCCCCACAGCGCACCAGCGACGCCGACGATGAAGGAGCTGACCGCAAAGGCCGACAATTTCGCGTACATGGGTCGGATGCCGATCACGGCAGCGGCCACGTCCATGTCACGAATGGCCATCCACTCGCGTCCGATGGCGCTGCGAACCAGGTTTTTGGCCAGCAGCCCAAACACCGCCAAAAAGGCCAGGCAGAACATGTACTTCTCGGCTGGCGTGTCGATGACCCAACCCAAGACGGAGAGATCGGACACCGACACCGAACCCGAGGCGTTGTTGTTGGTGAACCAACCGATGCGCAAAAAGGCCCAGTCACAAAAGAATTGAGCCGCCAGCGTCGCCACCGCCAAATACAGGCCCTTGACCCGCAAGCTGGGGATGCCGAACACAATGCCCACCAGCGTGGCAAAAAACCCCCCGCTGAGCAAGGCCACGATCAATGGCATGCCATCGATGCGGATGTAGGTGTTGTAAGCCATGTAGGCCCCCACCGCCATGAAGGCCCCCGATCCCAGCGAGATTTGACCGCAGTAACCGACCAGGATGTTCACCCCCAGCGCAGCCAGGGAAAGGATCAGAAACGGGATCAGGATCGCGCGGTAGATGTACTCATCGACCAACAAAGGCACGCCGAAAGCGGCAAAGGCAATGAGCGCCAGAATCGCCCATCGATCCTGCGCGATGGGGAAGATCTGCTGATCGGCGCGGTAAGAGATTTTGAATTGACCGTTTTCTCTGTAAAACATGGTGCTTGATCCTTACACGCGATCGATGATTTTTTCGCCGAACAGGCCCTGCGGCCGGAACAACAGAAAGACGAGGGCCAACATGTAGGCGAACCAAATTTCGATGCCCCCACCGACCAAGGGACCGATGTAGACCTCGGAGAGTTTCTCGCCCACGCCGATGATCAAGCCCCCGATGATGGCCCCGGGCACCGACGTCAACCCCCCCAGAATGATCACCGGCAAAGCGCGCAAGGCGACGGTGGTGAGCGAAAACTGCACGCCCAATTTGGAGCCCCAGATGATGCCGGCCACCAGGGCCGTGATGCCAGCGACGCACCAAACAATGACCCAGATCCGATTGAGCGGAATGCCGATCGACTGAGCCGCCTGATGGTCATCGGCCACCGCACGCAAGGCGCGACCGGTCCCGGTTTTTTGAAAAAAGACCGACAAGGCGGCGACCAACAGAGCGGCGATGACGGCGGCCACCACGTCCTCCTGATTGATCAGCACCCCGCCCTCGAACATGCCGTTGAGGACAAAAATCGGGTCTTTGGGCATGCCCACATCAATTTTGTAGATGTCGCTGCCAAACAGGGTTTGGCCGAAACCCTCGATGAAATACGTGATGCCCAGGGTGGCCATGAGCAGGGTCACGCCCTCTTGGTTGACCAGGTGACGCAAGACCAGTTTCTCGATCAGCCAGGCGAGCAAGAACATGAATGCGGTGGCCAGCACAAACGCCAGCACATTGGCCAGCCATTTGCTGTCCAAGCCCAGCCACTGGGGAATCCACTCGGCAAAACGAGCCATGGCCAAAGCCGCCACGAGCACCATGGCGCCTTGGGCAAAGTTGAACACGCCAGAGGCCTTAAAGATCAGCACGAAGCCGAGCGCGACCAAGGAATACAGCATACCGGCCATCAAGCCGCCAAAAAGTGTTTCTAAAAAGAATGCCATGTCGGTGCTTCCTGCTCAGTGCGATGTGCCCAAATAGGCGCTGATCACTTCTTCGTTGGTGCGCACCTCGTCGGGGGTGCCGTCGCCAATTTTTTTGCCGTAATCGAGCACCACCACGCGATCGGAGATGTCCATCACGACGCCCATGTCGTGCTCAATGAGCACGATGGTGGTGCCAAACTCGTCATTCACATCAAGGATGAAGCGGCACATGTCCTGCTTCTCCTCGACGTTCATGCCCGCCATGGGCTCGTCCAGCAACAGCACCTGGGGTTCGAGCGCCAGGGCACGGCCCAAATCGACCCGCTTTTGCAGGCCGTAGGGCAACTGCCCGACTGGGGTCTTGCGATAGGCCTGGATTTCGAGGAAATCAATGATCTGCTCAACCCGTTCGCGGTGCATCATCTCTTCGCGCTCTGCCGGACCGATGCGCAGGGCCTGCAGGAACAGGTTGCTTTTCATGCGCAGGTTGCGCCCGGTCATGATGTTGTCGAGCACGCTCATGCCTTTGAACAGCGCCAGGTTCTGAAAGGTGCGGGCGATCCCCATCTCGGCCACCGCATGGCTGTCCATGTGGTCAAAGGTCTGACCCCTGAAGGTGATCGAGCCCTCGGAAGGGGTGTAGACGCCGTTGATGCAGTTGAGCATCGAGCTCTTGCCCGCGCCGTTGGGACCGATGATGGCGCGGATCTCGTGCTCACGAACATCAAATGAAATATCGGTCAGCGCCTTGACGCCACCGAATCGGAGGCTGATGTTTTTGACGTCCAGAATGACGTCGCCGATTTGCTTTTTCATGCCGCTTTCCTCGACGGGGCATAAGTCTGGGCGTCGGTCAACTTCAGGGTGGCGCTGACGCTGCCCGTGCGTCCGTCTTCAAACTTGACCTGGGTTTCAATGTATTGCTCGGTCTTGCCCGCGTACAGGGCGTCGACCAGGGCCTGGTATTTGTCGGCAATGAAGCCACGCCGGACCTTGTTGGTGCGGGTCAACTCGCCGTCGTCGGCGTCGAGCTCTTTGTGCAGCACCAAAAAACGGCTGATCTGGCTGCCCGCAAGAAGCTCGTCTTCGGCCAAGTCGGCATTGACCTGCTCCACGCACCCTTTGATCAAATCGTAGACCTCGGCCTTGCCGGCGAGGTCGGTGTAACCGGCATAAGGCAGGTTGCGGCGCTCGGCCCAATTGCCCACCGCGTCAAAATCGATGTTGAGCATGACGCAAACCTTTTCGCGGCCATCACCGTAAGCGACCGCCTCTTTGATGTAGGGAAAGAATTTGAGCTTGTTTTCGACGTATTTGGGGGCGAACATGGCCCCGTCAAAAGCCCCCCCTTTGATGCGTCCAACGTCCTTGACGCGGTCGATGATCTTGAGGTGCCCGTGGCTGTCCAAAAAGCCGGCGTCGCTGGTGTGGTACCAGCCTTCGGCGGTCAACACCTCGGCCGTGGCGGCGGGGTTCTTGTAGTATTCCTTGAGCAAGCCCGGGGACTTGACCAGAATCTCACCGTTGTCGGCGACCTTGATCTCGACGCCCTGGCAAGGCACGCCCACCGTGTCGGCGCGGGCCTCGTGGTCGGGTTGCAGGCAAACAAACACCGCTGTCTCGGTCGAGCCGTAGAGCTGCTTGAGGTTGACGCCAATCGAGCGATAAAACGTGAACAAATCCGGGCCGATCGCCTCACCGGCGGTGTAAGCCACGCGCACGCGCGAAAAACCCAGGTTGTTGCGCAAGGGGCCATAGACCATCCAATCGCCCAATCGGTAGAGCAGGCTGGCGCTCAGACCGAGCGACTTGCCATCCATGCGATCAGGCCCATACTGGCGCGCCACCTTCATGAAATAGTGAAACATCTTGCGCTTGAGCGCGCCCGCGTCTTCCATGCGGATCATGACGCTGGTGAGCATGCCCTCGAACACGCGCGGCGGCGCAAAGTAGTAGGTCGGCCCGATTTCTTTCAAGTCGATCGACACCGTGCTGAACGACTCGGGGCAATTGACCACATAGCCACAGCACAGCCACTGGGCGTAACTGAAAATGTTTTGACCAATCCAGGCTGGCGGCAAATAGGCGAGCACGTCTTCGTTTGGGCCCAACTTGTCAAACACCGCGCCGGCCTGGGCACGGTCAAGCAGGCTGCGGTGCGTGTGGACCACACCCTTGGGGTTGCCCGTGGTGCCCGACGTGAAAAACATGGCCGCCACATCGTCTGGACCTGCTTGGTCGATTTCGTGCTGCACCACGTCGGGGTGCTGTTTCAGGAAGACCTGGCCAGCGGCCAGCACCTCATCGAGCGAAGCCAGGCCGGGTTCGTCGTAATTGCGCAAGCCACGCGGGTCGTCGTAATAGATGTGCGCCAGTTGAGGGCACTGCTCGCGAATCTCGAGCAACTTGTCGACCTGCTCCTGGTCCTCGACCAGGGCGAATCGCACCTCGGCGTTGTTGATCGGAAAGACACACTCGGTGGCCACGGCGTCCTGGTACAGCGGGATGGGGATGCCGCCCAGTGACTGGGCCGCCAGCATGCCCGCATACAAACGGGGACGGTTCGAACCCACGACGATGATGTGCTCGCCACGGGTCAGGCCGGCTTGGTGCAAGCCCGCGGCCAGGCTTTTCACCATGTCGGCCAAAGCCGACCAACTGGTGGTCTGCCAGATGCCATATTCTTTTTCGCGCATGGCGGGCGCCGTCGGGCGCTCGCTGGCGTGTTTGAGCAACAGTCGGGGGAAAGTCGTGTCCATGCCTGTCTTCTTTGTGACGTTTGACGCATACTAGGCCTGGCTTTGACGCTTTTTTGTCTTTACGATGACAATCTAGGGTAGTCCCTAATCAGGACTGACCCTAGACTGACAAAGTCACCCCCATGGCCACAGACCTGACCCTGCACCAACGCCGACGACCACCCACCGCCGACGAGTTGGCGGGCATCCCGTGGTTGTCTCACCTCAGCGTTGCGGAGCGGGCGCGCGTGACCCCCGAATTGCTGGTCGGCGATGCCTTGCCCGGTGACCATGTGTGCCGTTACGGTCGTGCGCCCACCTATTGGTTTGGCGTCGTCGACGGCTTACTCAAAATGAGCACCGAGGGTGCCGATGGCCAGTCGGTGACCTACACCGGCCTGCCTTCGGGGGGGTGGTTTGGCGAGGGCACCGCGATCAAAAAAGAGCCCTATCGTTACAACGTGCAGGCCCTGCGTGCGAGCACCGTCGCCGGGCTGCCGGTATCGGCCTTCCACTGGTTGCTCGACCACTCGATTGGGTTCAACCGCTTTGTCATGAACCAGCTCAACGAGCGCTTGGGTCAGTTCATCGCGGCGCGTGAGATCGACCGCATCAACAACCCCGATGTGCGCGTGGCTCGCTCGCTCGCTTCCTTGTTCAACCCCGTGCTCTACCCCGGCGTGGGGGAGGTGCTGCGCATCACCCAGCAGGAATTGGCCTATCTGGTGGGTTTGTCCAGACAGCGGGTGAACGTGGCCTTGCGCACCCTGGAGGCCCAGGGCTCGATCCGCATCGAATACGGGGGCCTGCGGGTGTTGGACCTGGCGGCCTTGCGGCAAGCCCGTTGAGGGGGAAACTTCGCGCGGGCGAGTGGGTAAACTTCGGGACATGAACACCGAACAGGGCGCAGGACGCAGCCGCCTGAACAAACGCATGGCTGAGTTGGGCCTGTGCTCCCGCCGCGAAGCCGATGCCTGGATCGAACGCGGCTGGGTGCGGGTCAACGGCCAACCCGCACAAATGGGCATGCAGGTTGGCCCCACCGACCGCATCACCATCGAGCGCGCCGCCCAGACGCAGCAACAGCAACAGGTCACCTTCTTGTTGCACAAACCGATGGGCTATGTCAGCGGCCAAGCCGAAGACGGGCACGCGCCCGCCGTCACACTCATCCAGCCACGCAACCGCTGGTCGGGCGACAAGTCCCCTGGGCGCTTCAACCCTGGGCAACTGCGGGGACTGGCCCCGGCGGGCCGACTCGACATCGACTCGGTCGGCCTGCTGGTCCTCACCCAAGATGGTCGCGTGGCGCGGCAGCTCATCGGTGAGGACTCGGAGGTCGAAAAGGAATACCTGGTTCGGGTACAGTGGCAGGGGCCGCAAGGCACAGTCACCCAAAACATCGCCCCAGTGTTCCCCCTCGAGCAGTTGGCGCGACTGCGCCACGGCCTGTCGCTGGACGGGCAAGCCCTGAAACCCGCTCAGGTCGATTGGCAAAACCCGGAGCAGCTGCGCTTTGTGCTTCGCGAGGGCAAAAAGCGCCAAATCCGCCGCATGTGCGAGCAGGTCGGCCTGCGGGTCGTGGGACTGAAGCGGGTGCGCATGGGGCGCGTGACCCTGGGGCAGTTGCCACCGGGGCAGTGGCGCTATCTGGCCCCGCACGAACATTTCTGACACCAGGCAGCCCTGAGGGCAGAAATTGGGGTCTCGGAAATTGGGGTCAGACCCCAATAAAAGGCCTGTGGCGAGAAAACAACCAGAAATGGGGGTCTGACCCCCATAAATGGGGGCTTGAAATGGGGGTCAGAAGCCCAATCTAAACGGGTGTTTGTTAACTTTTGACCTTTAAAACATGAGCACTCAGACCCATGCCTTTCAGGCCGAGGTGGCGCAACTGCTGCACCTGGTCACCCATTCGCTGTATTCGAACAAAGAGATTTTTCTGCGCGAACTGGTGTCGAACGCGTCGGACGCCTGCGACAAGTTGCGCTACGAGGCGCTGAACGACAACGGCTTGTTTGAAGACACCCCGAACCTGGAGATTCGGGTGTCGTTTGACAAGGCCGCTCGCACGCTGACGATCGCCGACAACGGCATCGGCATGAGCCGCCAAGAGGCCATTGATCACCTGGGCACCATTGCCAAGAGCGGCACGCGCGATTTCATGAACCGGCTCGATGCCGAGCAAAAGAGCAACGCCAAAGACCAGGGCGCCCTGATCGGCCAATTTGGGGTGGGCTTTTACTCGGGTTACATCGTCGCCGACCGCATCACGGTGGAGTCGCGCCGTGCAGGCCTCAAACCCAACGAAGGCGTGCGCTGGAGCAGCGGCGGCACCGGCGAATTCACGGTCGAGGACATCGAGTTGCCCGGGCGTGGCACCCGGGTGATCCTTCACCTGCGCGAGGATGCCGACGAATACCTCAACACCTGGAAGCTGAAATCGATCATCGCCAAGTACTCGGACCACATTTCGCTGCCGATCTTGATGCGCAAGGAAGAATGGAAAGAGGGTGAAAAAGACCAGCCAGGCGAAATGGTGCTGACGGATGAGTGGGAAACCGTCAACAAGGCCAACGCCCTGTGGTCGCGCCCGAAAAAGGACATCACCCAGGAGCAGTACGACGACTTTTACAAGGCCATCAGCCACGACTTTGAAGCCCCCCTGGCGCACAGCCACAACCGGGTCGAGGGCAGCACCGAGTACACGCAGCTGCTCTATCTGCCGGCCAAGGCACCGTTTGACCTGTGGAACCGGGAAAAGCGTGCGGGCATCAAGCTGTATGTCAAACGCGTGTTCATCATGGACGACGCCGAAGCGCTCATGCCGGTGTACCTGCGCTTTGTCAAAGGTGTGGTGGACTCGGCCGATTTGCCGCTGAACGTCAGCCGGGAGTTGTTGCAAGAAAGTCGCGATGTCAAAGCCATCCGCGAGGGCAACACCCGTCGCGTGTTGTCCATGCTTGAAGACCTGGCCCGCCACGATCAACCCGCCGCCGACGCGAGCGAGGAAGACAAGCAAAACGCGGGCAAGTACACCCGCTTTTACGCCGAGTTTGGTGCCGTGCTCAAAGAGGGCCTGGGCGAGGACTTTGCCAACCGCGACAAGATCGCCAAACTGCTGCGTTTTGCCAGCACCACCACCGACTCGGTCAGCGTTTCTCTGGCGGACTACAAGTCGCGCATGAAAGAGGGTCAGGAAGCGATTTACTACATCACCGCAGACACCCTGGCGGCCGCCAAGAACAGCCCGCAGCTCGAGGTGTTTAGAAAGAAAGGCATTGAGGTGCTGCTGATGACCGATCGGGTCGATGAGTGGGCGCTGGGCTTTTTGAACGAGTTTGACGGCACGCCTTTGCAAAGCGTGGCCAAGGGGGCGGTCGATCTGGGCAAACTACAGGACGAGACGGAAAAAAAGGCCGCTGAGGAAGCCGCCGAATCGTTCAAGCCTGTATTGGCCAAGCTCAAAGAGGCGCTCAAGGACAAGGCCGAGGATGTGCGGGTCACCTCCCGCCTGGTCGACTCACCCGCTTGCCTGGTGGCCCAGGACCAGGGCATGAGCCTGCAACTGGCCCGCATGCTCAAGCAAGCCGGTCAAGCGGTGCCCGAGACCAAACCCATCCTCGAGGTCAACCCTGAGCACGCTTTGCTGAAGAAACTGGCGGCCGACGCCAACCCCCATTTTCACGATCTGGCGCACATCGTGTTTGACCAAGCGTTGCTGGCCGAGGGCGGCATGCCCGAGGACCCGGCGACCTACGTCAAACGCGTCAACGCCCTGCTGGTTTGAGGGCCCGGGCCCTGGCGCGGACTGCCGACAGCCACGTCAGGCCCAAACCCAGTGCGCCCAAAGCCCACAAGGGCCACAGGCCCCATGAACCGACCCAGCGGGCATAAAAGGTGGGTGGGCCCGCACGTCCGTCCACCTGGGCTTGCAGCACGGTGCGCTGCCAGCCCGGCGCCTGGGCCCGCACCACCCCCTGGTGATCGATCACGGCGGTGACACCGGTGTTGGTCACTCGCACCATGGGGCGCTGCAACTCCAAAGTGCGCAAGCGCGAAATGGCCAGGTGCTGGTCCTGGGCGACGGTGTCGCCAAACCAGGCGATGTTGCTGAAGTTGACCAGCACATGGGGACTGTCCGTGCCGACGAACGAGCGGGCCAGCTCTTCGCCAAACAGGTCCTCATAGCAAATGTTGGGGGCCCAATTCAAACCACCCCAGCGCCATGTCGCCTGCGGCGATGCGCCCCGGTCAAACTCCCCCAGGGGAATGTGCATGGCACGCACAAACCACGCAAAGCCCCAGGGCACGAATTCACCAAAGGGCACCAGGTGATGCTTGTCGTAGCGGTAATCGGGACCAACCTGTGAGGGACGCGCAGCGCCGGACTGATCGTCGCCCATGGCCGTGCCCGACCAAGCCAAGACGCTGTTGCTGTAGCCGTCTCGACCCGGTTCACGCCACGGTGCGCCCACCATGACCGCCTGGTCCGATCGCCTGGGCTGCAGCCCAGCCCACCACTCGGGGGGCCACAGGTCAGACGGCAGGGGCAGGGCCGTCTCGGGGGCCAGAATCAGCCCAGGGCCAGCCTGGGCGATTTGTGCCGCGTACCACCGAGGCGCCGACAGGCGTTGGGCGTCGTATTTCTGATCCTGCGCAACGTTGCCTTGCAACAAGGTCAGGCCGACCTGACCCGCGCTGTGCGTCGCATCCGGGGCACGCCAGGCTTGCCCCAAAGCCAACAAGAGCGCCATCGACATGACCAGGGCCCCACCGCGCATCAGGGGGGGGCGCACGCCCCATGCCAAGGCCAACCCCATGGCCAGCAGCGCCGCTGCTGCACCCATGCCGTACACCCCCACCCAAGGCGCGAGCACGGCCAGGGCCGAGTCGACGTGGGCATAGCCCGCCGCCCCCCAAGGAAAACCCGTGAACCAAACGCCGCGCGCGAGTTCGGCCAGCAACCATGCCGCAGCAAATGAGAGCAGCTGCACCCATCGCGGGGGGGTGCCCCGCCCGCGCAACGACACCACCAGTGCCAGCGCCAGCGCCAGGTAAAGCCCCAGCGCCGCCTGCAAGGCCCACACGGCCAGTGCCGCCCAGGGGGCCGCCAGGCCGCCAAAGTGATGCATCGAGATGTAAAGCCACCAGGTGGCGGTTACGCCATGCGCGGTCGCAAAACACCAGCCGATCCAAGCCGCGAGCCCCGGTCGATGGGTGTTCAGCACCAGGTGCGCCAGCACCGCCAGAGCCAGCACTTGCAAGAACCCCAGGGGTTGACCCTGGCCTGCCCAGGCCAGGGCCAGGGCGTGCAAGCCACCGGCCAGCACCGCCAGCCCGGTGGCGGCGGGCCTGCTCAGCCGAGCGGTCGAACTTTGAACCATTTCACCGCGCCACCCCGAGCCAGCATGACCTCGAAGCGCAAGCCCCCGATGTCGTGCGTTTCACCGCGTGCCGGCACGCGCCCCATCTCGTGGGCAATCAGCCCGCCGATGGTGTCAAACGTTTCATCGCTGTCGTCGTCCAGCAATTGCACGCCAAAGGCCTGGTTGACGCGTTCGATCGAAACGTCGCCAGCGACCCGGAAACTGCGGTCGGCCAGGGTGTAAATGTCGCCGTTCTCATTTTGGGTGTCGAACTCGTCCTCGATTTCACCCACGATTTCTTCCAGCACATCTTCGATCGTGACCAGCCCCGCGATGCGGCCAAACTCGTCCACCACCATGGCCAAGTGGTTGCGGTTGTTGCGAAAGTCACGCAACAGATCGGTGAGACGTTTGCTTTCGGGAACAAAGGTCGCTGGTCGCAACAGCGCACGCAGGTTGAGCTCGGGCGCGCGTTGCAACTTGAGCAGGTCTTTGGCCAAGAGCACCCCAATGATGTTCTCGCGATCGCCTTCAAAGACCGGATAGCGCGAGTGTGCGATATCGATCACCTGGTGCAGGATCTGCTCCAACGGGGCCGAAATGTCGATCAGGTCCATGCGCGGGGCTGCGATCATGACGTCGCCGGCCGTCATGTCGGCCACGCGCAGCACCCCTTCGATCATGCCTCGGCTGTCGGGGCTGATCAGGTCTCGCGCCTGGGCCTGTCCGAGCATGCGCTGCAATTCCTCGCGCGAATCGGGCCCGGGGTGAAGAAATTCCGTGATTTTCT
>JACCDW011005050.1_pt1 | contig 17417 bp, 14 predicted proteins | sample 7449781 | NCBI WGS metagenome assembly JACCDW01 (sample SAMN15323449, study PRJNA562643) | freshwater metagenome | isolation source: river surface water | place: USA:Blue River Watershed | collected 2017-08-18
ACTCAGCAACTGGGTTTTGCGCCTGCGGGCACCAACAAGTTCGATGGGGTGTTCGGCATCTGGTACGGCAAAGGCCCCGGCGTGGACCGCTGCTCGGACGTGTTCAAACACGCCAACATGGCCGGCACCACGCCCTGGGGCGGCGTGCTGGCTGTGGCTGGCGATGACCATGTGGCCAAAAGCTCGACGGCCGCGCACCAGAGCGACCACATCTTCAAGGCCTGCGGCCTGCCGGTGTTCTTCCCGACCGGCGTGCAGGAGATCCTGGACCTGGGCCTGCACGCGCTGGCCATGAGCCGCTTTGCCGGCGTCTGGGCCGGCATGAAGACGATCCAGGAGATCGTCGAGTCCAGCGCCACCGCCCACATCGACCCCGAGCGTGTGCAGATCGTGCTGCCCGACTTCCCCGTGCCGCCCGGCGGCCTGCACATCCGCTGGCCCGACACCGCGCTCGAACAAGAGGCGCGCCTGTTCGACCACAAGTGGTACGCGGCGCTGGCCTACATCCGTGCCAACAAGCTCAACCACAACGTGATCGAGGGCCCGAATGACCGTTTCGGCCTGATCGCCAGCGGCAAGGCCTACAACGACACCCGCCAGGCCTTGCTGGACTTGGGCCTTGATGACGACCGTTGCCGACAGTTGGGCATCCGCTTGCACAAAGTGGCAGTGGTTTGGCCCTTGGAAGCACAAACCACGCGCGAATTTGCCACCGGCCTGCGCGAGATCCTGGTGGTCGAGGAAAAGCGCCAGGTCATCGAATACCAGCTCAAGGAAGAGCTCTACAACTGGCGCAACGATGTGCGCCCAGCCGTGATCGGCAAATTCGACGATGTCGACGGCGGTGGCGAATGGTCGGTGGCCAACCCGAGTGCCAACACCCTCTTGCGCGCCAACGCCGACCTGAGCCCGGCCATCATCGCGCGCGCGATCGCCAAGCGTCTGAAAAAACTCGGGGTCGACCAGGACAGCACCGCGCGCATCGACGCACACCTGGCCGTGCTCGACGCCAAAGAGCGTGCGATGCAGACGCTCACGCTGGGCCAAGCTGCCGAGCGCATGCCCTGGTTCTGCTCGGGCTGTCCACACAACACCAGCACGCGCGTGCCCGAAGGCTCACGCGCCATGGCCGGCATCGGTTGCCACTTCATGGCCTTGTGGATGGACCGCGGCACGGCCGGCTTCACGCAGATGGGTGGTGAGGGCGTGCCCTGGGTGGGCCAGCAACCCTTCAGCCACGAACAGCATGTGTTCGCCAACATCGGCGATGGCACCTACTTCCACAGCGGCATCCTCGCCATCCGCCAGAGCGTGGCAGCAGGGGTCAACATCACCTACAAAATCCTCTACAACGACGCCGTGGCCATGACCGGGGGCCAGCCGGTCGGCGAACGACCCGAAGGGCACAGCGTGGTGCAGATCGCGCAAAGCATGCGCGCCGAAGGCGCCCGGCGCATCGACGTGGTGACCGACGAACCCGAGAAGTACGATGGCGTGGCCCTGGCCGAAGGCGTGCGCGTGTTCCACCGCGACGAACTCGACCGCATCCAGCGCGAGATGCGAGAGATCAAGGGTACCACCGTCATCATCTACGACCAGACCTGCGCCACCGAAAAGCGCCGCCGCCGCAAGCGCGGCACCATGGTCGACCCGGCTGTGCGCGTGCTGATCAACGAAGCCGTGTGCGAAGGCTGCGGCGACTGCGGCGTGCAATCGAACTGCCTCTCGGTCGAACCGCTGGAGACCGAATTCGGGCGCAAGCGCACCATCAACCAAAGCACCTGCAACAAGGACACGAGTTGCCTCAAGGGCTTTTGCCCGAGCTTTGTCACGGTCGAAGGCGGGCAGCTCAAGAAAAAGGCCCAGACCCAGGCCCTCTCACCCGCCAGCCTGGGTCAATTGCCTGAACCCGCACAGCCCGATCTCATGCACCCCTGGGGCATGGTGGTGGCCGGTGTCGGTGGCACCGGGGTCATCACCATCGGCCAGCTGCTGGGCATGGCCGCACACATCGAGGGCAAGGGCATCGTCACACAAGACGCGGCGGGCCTCGCGCAAAAGGGTGGTGCGACCTGGAGCCACGTGATCGTGGCGCGCACGCCGAGCGAGATCCGCACCACGCGCGTGGGCATGGCCACAGCCGACCTGATTTTTGGCTGCGACCCCATCGTCACCGCGAGCAAGGAGACGCTGCTGCGCATGCGCGAAGGCCGCACCCATGTGGCGCTCAACAGCCACAGCACGCCCACGGCGGCATTTGTCAAAAACGCGCAATGGCAAAACCCGGCCGAACAATGCGTGGCCGAAATCGTGCACCAGGTGGGACCGCACGGTGTGGGCAGCTTCAACGCCGACCTCATGGCCAGGCAGCTCATGGGTGACACGATTTACGTCAACCCCATGATTCTGGGCTATGCCTGGCAAAAAGGCTGGGTGCCGCTCTCGCGCGAATCGCTGGTGCGCGCGATCGAGCTCAACGAGGTCGCGGTCGCCAACAACCTGCTCGCCTTCGAATGGGGCCGCCATGCGGCGCAGCACCCAGACAAAGTCATGGCCCTGCTGCAGCCGGCGCAGGTCATCGAATTCAAGCAACGTGCCACGCTCGATGAACTCGTGGCCAAGCGTGTGGCCTGTTTGACCGATTACCAAAACGCCGCCTACGCCGAGCGCTACAAGGCTTTCGTCGAGCGCGTGCGCCAGGCCGAAGCGCCGCTGGGCAAGACCGCGCTCAGCGAAGCGGTGGCCAGATCGCTGTTCAAGCTCATGGCCTACAAGGACGAGTACGAAGTCGCGCGCCTGCACACGCAGACGGGCTTCATGGAACGCATCGCCGAGCAGTTTGAGGGCCAATTCAAAGTGCACTACCACCTGGCCCCGCCTGTGCTGGCCAAGCGCAACGACAAGGGCCAACTGCTCAAACAGAAATACGGCCCGGCCATGCTGACCGGTTTCAAATTGCTGGCCGCACTCAAAGGCTTGCGTGGCACGCCCTTCGATGTGTTTGGCTACACCGAGGAGCGCCGCAGCGAACGCGCGCTGGTGGGTGAATACACGGCCATGGTGGAAAGCCTGCTGGCTTCACTGAACACCGACAAACACGCCAGAGCAGTCGAGATTGCCTGTGTGCCCGAAACCATCAAGGGCTTTGGCCATGTGAAGGCACGCAACCTGCAGGCCGCCCGATTAAAGTGGCAAGAGCTGCTGGCGCAGTGAGCCGCATGCAGCAAAAAGCCCCGCCGGGTTCACACCGGGCGGGGCTTTTTGCTGGGCTTGCCTTCAGCGCGCTTCAGGCAGTTCGATCTTGACTTCCAAGACCTCGAGGTTGTCCTGGCGCTCCAGGTTGACCTTGATGTCATTGGGATTGATCTTGATGTACTTGCTGATCACGGCCACGAGTTCGCGCTGCAGATCAGGCAGGTAATCGGGCTCGGCGGCATTGCGGCCACTGCGCTCGTGGGCCAGGATGATTTGCAAGCGCTCTTTGGCCACGCTCGCGGTTTTTTTCTTCTCTCCCAGCAAAAAAGACAGGAAGGACATGGTCACTTGCTCCCGAACAGACGCTTGAAGAAGCCTTGCTTTTCGGGCTCGGTGAAACGCAAGGGCTTGTCCTCGCCCAGGAAACGGTCGATCACGTCCTTGTAGGCCTCGGCCACATCGCTGCCTTGCATGTTGATGGCCGGTGTGCCCTGGTTGGAGGCCTGCAGCACGTTCTCGCTTTCGGGAATCACACCGATGAGCTTGATGCGCAAAATGTCCTGGATGTCCTGCAGCGACAGCATCTGGCCGTCTTCGACGCGGTTGGGGTTGTAGCGCGTGATCAGCAGGTGCTCCTTGATCGGATCGGCCCCTTCGATCGCACGCTTGGTCTTGCTGCTGAGCATGCCCAGGATGCGGTCGGAATCGCGCACCGAAGAGACTTCGGGGTTGGTCACCACCAGCGCCTCGTCGGCAAAGTGCATGGCCATGAGCGCGCCGGTTTCGATGCCGGCAGGCGAATCGCAGACGATGTACTCAAAGCCCATCTCGGCCAGGTCCTTAAGCACTTTTTCCACACCCTCTTGCGTCAGTGCGTCCTTGTCGCGCGTTTGCGAGGCGGCCAGCACATAGAGGTTCTCGCACTGCTTGTCCTTGATCAGGGCCTGGTGCAGATTGGCTTCGCCCTGGATCACGTTGATGAAGTCGTACACCACACGGCGCTCACAACCCATGATCAGGTCCAGGTTGCGCAGGCCCACATCAAAGTCGATCACGGCCGTCTTGAAGCCCTTGAGGGCCAGGCCCGTCGCAAAGCTGGCGCTGGTGGTGGTTTTGCCCACACCGCCCTTGCCCGAGGTCACTACAACGATTTTTGCCATGGAAGGTCTTTCAGTCTCAAAAAATGGTCTGGGGTGATCAGGCTTGCAAAGGCGTGATCACCAGCTTGTCGCCCTGGGCGGTCGATTGCAGCGCCACTTGCGCGGCGCGGCCCCGCACTTCGGGTGGCAAGGGGTTTTCGCTGGTGCGGTAGACACCGGCAATCGATATCAGTTCGGGGTCCATGTTCTGCGCGAAGATGCGCGCGCCCGTGAACCCACGCGCGCCCGCAATCGCCTTGCCCCGCAGCGGCGCGTACACATGGATGTGGCCATCGGCAATGACTTCGGCGCCCGCATTGACCATGGCCAACACGACCAGATCGCGTCCCTTGGCATACATCTGCTGGCCTGAGCGCAAGGGTTTGTCCAACACCAGAGCATCGACCAGGGCGGGCGCAGCGGGTGCGGCTTGTGCTTGTGGCGTCTGGGGGCTGCTGGCTTGGGGGGCTGGTGCCGGGGATGGGCGGCGGATGCGTGCATCGTCGGCTTGGGCCAGGCCAGCGGCTTTGGCCAGCTCAAGCCAGCCGAGGTGGTTGCTTTTGACCGCCACAGCACGCAAGCCATGGCTCTGCAGCAAGGTGATCAAGCTGGCAAAGTCGGGCGCAGGTCCATCGCCCAAGGCTTCGAGGTCGAGGATGGCCGGGTCCTGGTCGAAAAAATTTGGCGTTTCTGCCAGTTGCGTGGCCAAGGCCTGTCCCAGCACCTGCACATCGCTGGTTTTGAGCTGGAAAGCCAGCAAAGGCAAATCTGCGCTCTTGATTTCATAGGCGGGCGCAGTGGACAAAGAAGGCATGGACATGGGTGTGCGGCTCGATGGGCCAAATCTTAACAGCCCCGTCAGGGTGCGCTCGCGAACGCTTGTCCCGTCTTCTCTTTGTCTTTCTTTTTCAAATAGTTAGTGGTAGATAAGGCACCGCAAGTGCTGTGGACAAGCAAAAAATGGTCAAGCCGCACAAGCACTTGGCGCATTTTGAAAGGTGTGGACCTCCCTGCAATCGCACTGTCGCGCCCACAGGGACAACTGTGGCCCAGCGCACGTTTCTGTGGATAAGTGCCAGTTGACCCTGGTTTTATCCACAAACTTGTTCAGAATTTTTTTTCACTCAGGTGCCCGCGAGCAGCCACTGGATCACGCCTTTGGCCACAAAGCCCACCATGCCAAAAGCCAAGCCCAAAAAAATCACAAAAGTACCGAACTTGCCTGCTTTCGATTCCCATGCGAGCTGACCAATGATGAACAACATGTAAAGCATGAAAGCCCCCACGCCGATGGTCAGCCCGAACCAGGCGAATTGTTCCTCGCTGAAATCCATCATGGCGGACCTTCGTCGTCCGACAGGCGCGGGGCCAGGTCCCTCACATCCACCAGGGCGCGGTAAGCATGCCAACTTGCATGCCCGAGCAGTGGCACCACCAAGATCAAACCCAGGAACAGGGAAAACACACCCAGCACAGAAAAGCCCATGAGCAAAAAAGCCCATAAGGCCATGGTTGAAGGGTAGGACAGCACCGCTTTCCAGCTGGTGAGTACCGCTTCAAGCACCGTCACGCGCCGGTCCAGCAGCATGGGCACCGCCACCACACTGGAGGCGAACATGGGCGTGACCAGGACACCTCCCAAGACCAGCCACCATTCGAACAGATGGTGCTCCTGGCTGGCCACCACATGGCGCAAAAAGTCCATCGGCGTGTGGACCGGCACGGGGGCCATCAGGTGGATGAAGGCAGACGAGGTCAAGACCCAGCCGGCGGCGGCCAAGGCCAGCAACAAGCCAAAACGGATCAGGGCCCAGTAGTTGTCGGGTTGGGCTTGCAGCTTGAGGTTCCAGCGTGTCCAGGTGTTGAACAACAGGGCCAGATTCACAGGCTCGTCCCGCTCGATGGCCCGGCTCATGGCGTACAGACCGGTCGCGAGGATCGGTGCCACCACCATGCAGCCGGAAAGCAGACCGGCCAACAGCCAGAACCGGTCAAACGCCAGCCAGGTGATGAACACACAGGCCAAGGTCATGAGCAGGCCATGGGCCATGCTCAACCAGGGGTTGCGGGCCAGATCGCGAAACCCCAGCACCAACCACGCCAGAGGCTGGTCAGGCTCGATGGGCAAGATCGGAGGCAACAGGCGGCGTTGGGGCGAACGCTCACCCGGAGGACGGATGTGTGACATGGGTCAAAAGCTTAGCGGCCCCCCAAGAAGCTGTCTTGACCCAAGTCAATCAGCTCGGCACATCGGTCCGGATGGGACCGAAGAACTCAGCGCCCCAGGCGTCCGGATTGGAAATCGTGTACCGCCTGCATCAGTTCCTCACGGCTGTTCATCACAAAAGGACCGTACTGTGCGATCGGCTCGCGCAGCGGAGAACCCGCGATCAGCAAGGCGCGCGTGCCCGCAGCACCCTGCAAGCGCACACCATCGCCCGCGTTGGCCAGGATCGCCATGTGCTGTGCTGGCACAGCCGTCTGGCCTGGCGTGCCCAGCACCGCCAATTGACCACGGTAGGCATAGACAAAAGCGTTGTGCCCCGCAGGCAAAGCCTGGCTGAAGACTTGATCGCCTGAGAAATGCAGGTCCAGGTACAAGGCATCGCTCGGGTACTCGCTGGCCGGGCGCTGCACGGCGCCGGCCACGCCCTGACTTTGGCCCGCAATCACGCGTACCCGCACACCTTCGGCCGTGTGCAACTCGGGCACGTCTTGGCTTTGGATGTCGCGGTACCAGGGTGTGCACATTTTTTGCCGTGAGGGCAAATTCAGCCAGAGCTGAAAGCCTTCCATGCGGCCCTCTTCCTGCTCGGGCATTTCGCTGTGGACCACGCCGCGTCCAGCCGTCATCCACTGCACGCCCCCGTTTTGCAGCAGGCCCTCGGCGCCCGTGCTGTCTTTGTGGCGCATGCGGCCCGCAACCATGTAGGTCACGGTTTCAAAGCCCCGGTGTGGGTGGTCGGGAAAGCCGGCCCCATAGTCTTTGGGGTCGTCGCTCGCAAAATGGTCGAGCATGAGGAAGGGATCGAGCCGCTCTTGCAGATCGCCGGCGAGCACGCGCGTCAGACGCACGCCAGCGCCGTCACGGGTGGGGCGGCCGGTGACCAAGGACTCGACATGCCGTGCGTGTTGCACGGGCGAAGCAGGTGCGGTGTTCATGACCGCATCATGCCGCACACCGCGATGGCCTGCGGCCAGCGACGGTCATTCGGGCACGTTGCGGTTTTTGCAGGTGTTGATGCCCAGAAGGCCATAAGGCGGGCACCAGCCGACCAGGCCGGTGGCCAATGGCAGCAAGCCGATCCAGCCCCAGGCACCCACCTGGCCGCTCGCGGCCAGCAGCACCAACAGCGCACCCACGACGATGCGCAAAATGCGGTCGATGCCGCCCACATTGCTTTTCATATGCCAACTCCCTTTTCAGGCCGCCACGGTATAGCCTTCGTCCACGATGGCGGCGGCGATCGCCTCGCGGGGCTGCTCAGAGTCGACCTCGACCTTCTGGCTGGGCAAATCCACTTGCACCTGGGCCAGGGGGTCGAGCGCTTGCACGGCTTTGGTGACCGCTTTGACGCAGTGCCCGCAGCTCATGCCCTGTACGGTGAATACGTGTTTCATGGCGATGCTTCCCAAAAATACCCTTGACGGTATATTTGAGCATACAAGCCGGTCAAGCACCCAGAAATGACACAGATCAACCCCGACTCACAGACTTACGACATTGGCATCGGGGGCATGACCTGCGCCTCCTGTGTGGCCCGCGTCGAGCGCGCGCTGGCCAAGGTGCCCGGCGTGGCCCAGGCCAGCGTCAACCTCGCCACCGAATCGGCCCATGTGACGGTGCAAGGCGATGCGGCCAGCGAGGGCGTGCTGCGCCGCGCCATCCGCGATGCGGGCTACGAGCCGCGTGCGGCCTCGGCCGCCCAGGCCCTGCAGCCTGGCAGCCCCTGGGCCGGTTTTGCCCCGGTGGGCTGGGGCCTGGCCCTCTCGGCGCCTTTGGTGCTGCCCATGCTGGGCGATCTGTTTGGCCAGCACTGGATGCTGCCCGCCTGGGCGCAGTTCGCCCTGGCCACGCCGGTGCAGTTCATCCTGGGCGCACGTTTTTACAAGGCCGGCTGGCACGCCCTCAAGGCGCTCACCGGCAACATGGATTTGCTGGTGGCCCTGGGCACCACGGCCGGCTGGTTGCTCTCGGTGTGGCTGTGGCTCACCGCGCATGCGGGCCACGCACCGCACCTTTACTTTGAAGGCTCGGCGGCGGTCATCACCCTGGTGCTCCTGGGCAAGTGGCTCGAAGCGCGCGCCAAGCGCCAAACCACCGAAGCGATTCGCGCCCTGCACGCGCTGCGTCCGGAGACCGCGCGCTTGCTCACCGACGAAGGTGAGCAAGAGGTGCCGGTGGCCGAAATCCGCGTGGGCGACACCTTGGTCGTGCGCCCGGGCGAGCGTTTTGCGCTCGACGGTGAGCTGCTGCAAGGCCAGACCCAGGTCGATGAAGCCATGCTCACCGGCGAGCCGCTGCCCGTGCCCAAGCAACCGGGCGACCGCCTGACCGGCGGCTCGATCAACGGCGAGGGCCTGGTGCAGCTGCGCGTGAGCGCCGTGGGCCATGAGACCGTGCTCTCGCGCATCATCCGCCTGGTCGAAGACGCGCAAGCCGCCAAGGCGCCGATCCAGCGCCTGGTTGACCGCGTGGCCGAGGTGTTCGTGCCGGTGGTGATCGGCATCGCCTTGCTCACCGGCCTGGTCTGGCTGGCGCTGGGTGCCGGCCATGAACACGCGCTGATCCACGCGGTGGCGGTGCTGGTGATTGCCTGCCCTTGCGCGCTGGGCCTGGCCACGCCAGCGGCCATCATGGCCGGCACCGGGGTGGCGGCGCAGCAGGGCATCCTGATCAAGGACGCGCAGGCGCTGGAAATGGCGCACCGCGTCGACACCGTGGCTTTTGACAAGACCGGCACCCTGACCGTGGGCCAGCCGCGCCTGATCGGCCACAGCGCCGGCCCCGGGCAAGACGCCCACACCGCGCTCTCGCTGGCGGCGGCCGTGCAGCAAGGCAGTGAACACCCGCTGGCGCGCGCCGTGCTGACCGCCGCGCAAGGCCTGCCGCTGCCCCCCGCGCAAGGCGTGCAGGCCGTGCCCGGGCGGGGCGTGCAGGCCCAGGTGCTGGGGCGGCAGCTGCTTTTGGGCAGCCTGCCCTGGCTGCAGGCACAAGGCCTGGACGTGGCGCCCTGGGCCCAGGACATCGCGCGCTTTCAGCAGGCCGGTGCCAGCCTCTCGGCGCTGGCCGAACGCCAGGAGGGCGGCGTGCACGGCCTGCTGCTGCTGGCCTTTGGTGACGAGCCCAAGCCCGGAGCGCAAGAGGCGCTGCAAGCGCTGCGCGCGCGCGGTCTCAAACTGGTGATGGTCTCGGGCGACAACCGCGCCGCCGCCGAAGCCATGGCGCGCCGCCTGGGCCTGCGGCCCGAAGACGGCGAGGTGCTGTCCGAGGTCTTGCCCGGCGACAAGGCGGCCCAGGTGGCCCGCCTGCGCGAAGGCGGCCATGTGGTGGCGATGGTCGGCGACGGCGTCAACGACGCGCCAGCCCTGGCGGCCGCCGATGTGGGCCTGGCCATGGGCAACGGCACCGATGTGGCCATGCACGCGGCCGGCATCACCCTCATGCGTGGCGACGTGGCGCTGGTGGGCGCCGCGCTCGAGATTTCGGCGCGCACCGTGGCCAAGATCCGCCAGAACCTGTTCTGGGCCTTTGCCTACAACAGCGCAGGCATCCCGCTGGCCGCCCTGGGCTACCTGAGCCCGGTGCTGGCCGGTGGCGCCATGGCGCTCAGCTCGGTCAGCGTCATGAGCAATGCCTTGTTGCTCAAGCGCTGGCGGCCGCAAAGCACGCGTTCTTGACCTAAGTCACGGACAAGCCCGCGCGGGCGCGCCACACTGGTCCCCAACCTGGAGACCGCGCCATGAGCACCCCCCGATCCCTGCAAATCATCCGCGACGAACACGCTTCGCTGGCCGCCATGCTGCAATCGATGCGCATGATGGTCGAGCGCGGACCTGACGAGGGCCGCAGAAACTTTTTCGACGTGGTCCGCGCGATGCTGTTCTACATCGACGAATACCCCGAGCGCCTGCACCACCCCAAAGAGTCCAACCTGCTGTTTCCCAAGGTGGTCAAGGCCGCGCCGCAATTGCTGGGCGCCGTCGACCGGCTCGAGCGCGACCACATGCACAGCGAGAAAGCCGCGCGCGAGCTGCAGCACCTGCTGCTGTCCTGGGAACTGCTGGGCCCCACGCGCCGCCAAGCCTTCGAGGACGCCTTCAAACGGTATGTGGACTTCTACCTCGACCACATGAGCCTCGAAGAAACGGTGATCCTGCCCGAGGCCGAAAAAAGCCTGAGCGAGGCCGACTGGCGCATGCTGGACGCCGCCTTCGCCGAAAACCAGGACCCGCTGACCGGCAAACACGAGCCCGCCGCCGAATACGAGCAGCTGTTCAGCACCATCGTCTCGCGCGCGCCCGCGCCGATTGGTCTGGGCTGATGTCAACGCAGGCCCGAGCCGGCACAGGGCTCGGGCCTGCGTTGGGGCGTCAGGCCTGGGCGGGCCGCGTCCGCTCCTTGGCCGAAAACCAGGCCACATACAACACCGGCAGCACCACCAGCGTCAACAGCGTGGCCGTGATCAGGCCGCCGATCACCACGATCGCCAGCGGACGTTGCGTTTCCGAGCCAATGTCGTGGCTGATGGCCATGGGCAAGAGGCCCAGCGCCGCCAGCATGGCCGTCATCAGCACCGTGCGCAGGCGCTGCAGGGCGCCTTCCTTGACGGCGTCAAGCACCGAATAACCGGCGTTGCGCAGCTGCTGGAAGACCGACAGCATCACCACGCCATTGAGCACCGCCTGCCCCGACAGCGCGATGAAACCGATCGCCGCCGACACCGACAGCGGGATGCCGAACACCCACAGCGCCACAAAGCCGCCGATCAGGGCCAGCGGCACATTGATCAGGATCAGCGCGGCCGTCTTGAACGAACGGAAGGCATCGAAGAGCAGCACAAAAATCAACAGCAGCGAGATCGGCACCACCACCGACAGGCGCTGCATGGCGCGCTCCTGGTTCTCGAATTCGCCCGACCAGTTGACCACATAGTTCGCGGGCACCTTGACGCCGTTGGCCACGCGCTGCTTCATGTCGGCCACCACCGAACCCATGTCCCGGCCCTTGATGAAAATGCCAATCGCCATGGTGCGTCGGCCCGACTCGCGCGCGATGTTCATGGCGCCGCTGACCTGCTCGATCTTGCTGACCGCACCCAGGTTCACATAGCCGCCTTCGGGGCGCGGGATCGGGATGGTCTGCAGCTCAGAGATGGCACGCCGATCACCGGGCAGGCGCACCGCCACATCGAAGCGGCGCTCGCCTTCCCACAAGGTGGTCGCGCCCTTGCCCGCCAGCGCCGCCTCGATCACGTCCTGCACGTCGCCGACATTGAGGCCATAGCGCGCAGCCTGCTCCCGCTGGATGTTGATCAGGAGTTGCGGCAGATCGCCCTGACGGTCGATCTCGGCGCGGCTGACGCCGCGCACCTGCTTGATTTCGCGCTCAATCGCTTCGGTGGTTTGCTTGAGCACCGCGAGGTCGTCGCCCGAGACCTTGATCACGATCTGGCCGTCGATTTGCGAGATCGATTCGAGCACGTTGTCACGGATCGGCTGTGAAAAGGTGGGCTCCATGCCCGGCAAGGCGGTCACCGCATGGTCCATCTCCTCAATCAGCAGCTCCCGCGTGAGCCCCTTGCGCCATTGCTCGGGCGGCTTGAGGTCGACAAACACCTCGGCCATGCTGATGGTCTTGGGGTCGGTGCCGTCCTCGGGCTGGCCGGCCTTGGACACCGTGGTGCGCACCTCGGGCACCGACAACAGGGTCTGCCGAACCTGGCGCAGGATGCGCGTGGCCTCGTCGTTGGAGACGCTGGCAGGCAAGCGCACATTGACCCAGATCGTGCCCTCGTTGAGCTCGGGCAAAAACTCCGAACCCAGGCGCGAGGCCGCCCCCATGGCCAACACAAAGCAGCCGACCGCGATGGCCACCACCTGGCGCCGATGAGCGAGCGCCCAGTCCAGCAAGGGGGCATACAAGCGCTTGGCGCCGCCCACCACCTTGTTGTCGCTGTGGGGCAAGCCTTTGCGCAGCATCCAATAGCTCAGCAGCGGCACCAGCGTGAGCGAAAACAGCAGCGAGCCGATCAGCGCCGCTGTGACCGAAAGCGCCATGGGCTGGAAGATGCGGCCCTCGTGGCGCTGCAACGCAAAGATGGGGATGTGCGCGGCGATGATGATCAGCATCGAAAACAGCGTGGGCCGACCGACCTCGTTGGTGGCCTGCAGCACCAGCGTCTTGCGCTCCTTCTCGTTCATGCCCTCGCCGCGCTCGGCCAGGCGGTGCATGATGTTCTCGACCACGATCACGGCGCCGTCCACAATGATGCCGAAGTCCATCGCGCCCAGGCTCAGCAAATTGGCCGGTACGCCCATGACCTTGAGCCCCATGAAGGTCGACAACAGCGCCAACGGGATCACCGCCACCACCGCCAGGCTCGCGCGCAGGTTCGACAAAAAGATGTAGAGCACCAGCGAGACCAGCAAGGCCCCCTCGACCAGGTTGCGAAAGACCGTGCTCAGGGTCTTGTCCATCAGCCAGGTGCGGTCATAAAAAGGCACCACCTGCACGCCTGCCGGCAAGGCCCGCTCGTTGATCTCGCGGATTTTTTCCTTCACACCCTTGAGCACCACGCTCGGGTTCTCGCCCTTGCGCATGAGGATGATGCCGGTCACCACGTCGTTGTCCGCGTCCTGGCCCACCGTGCCCAGGCGCGGCACGGCTCCGATCTTGACCTCGGCCACATCGCGCACCAGGATCGGCGTCGCGTTGCGCGAGGCCACCACCACTTGGCCGATTTCCTCGGCCGAGCGCAACAAGCCGATGCCGCGGATGGCGAACTGCTGCAAGCCTTGCGCCACATAGCTGCCGCCGGCATTGGCGCTGCCGCGCCCCAGCGCGTCGAGCAGGTTTTGGAACGTGAGCTTGTGCGCGCGCAGCTTTTCCAGGTCGGGCTGGACTTCGTACTGCTTGATGAAGCCGCCCATGGCCACCACATCGGCCACGCCGGGCACCTGGCGCAGGGCGCGCTCGACCACCCAGTCCTCGAGCGTGCGCAACTCGGTGGTGGTTTGGCCGTCGCCGCGCAGGCGGTAGCGCATGATCTCGCCCACGGGCGTCGCGTTGGGCGCGATGTTGGCCTCCACGCCGGGCGGCAAATCCACGCCGCGCAGCCGCTCATTGACCTGTTGGCGCGCGATGTTCACATCGGCGTTGTCGTTGTAGGTGACGACGGTGAACGACAAGCCGAACTGGGTGTGCGAGAAGACCCGGATCGCGTTGGGCAGGCCCGCCAGCGCCACCTCCAGCGGCAGCGTGACCTGTTTTTCCACCTCTTCGGCGGCGCGGCCCGGGTAGAGCGCGATCACCGTGACCTGGGTGTCGGTCACGTCGGGAAAGGCCTCGACCGAGAGGTTTTTGAAGGCAATGGTGCCCGCCAGCGCGAACAGCACCGTGCCCATCACAATGAACAGCGGCTGGTTGAGCGCGTACTGGATGAGCCTTTTCATGGCTTGTCCTGTGGCGTCTTCGCGGCGGCGGCATGCGCCGCCTCCTGGGCCAGGCGCAGTTCACGCGCGAGCAAGAGGCCGTTTTGGGCCACCACCTGTTCGCCCAGCCGAAGGCCCTCGCTGACCAGGACTTTTTGCGCGCCCTCGTGCGCCAGCGTCACCGGTCGTGGCGCAAACACCCCGGGCGCGGTCTGCACGAACACATGGTGCTGCTTGCCGCTGAGGAACACGGCCGAGGCCGGCACCTCCAGGCGCTGGCCCACCGAGCGCTCGTAATGCGCCTGCGCCAGCATCTCGCTTTTAAGGAGGCGTTGGGGGTTGTCCACCACGGCGCGCACCTTGATGGTCCGGGTGCCCGGGTCGATCTGGTCGGTCACGGCGCTCACGCGCGCCGCAAAAGCCTGCTCGCCCAGCGCCGGCACCCGCAGCCGCACGGTGGCGCCCGGCCGCAGGTCGCGCACATCGGCCTCGTGCGCGTCGATTTGTACCCACAGCGTGGCAGGGTCGGACACCACAAACAGCGGCGCCCCCAGGCTGTCGGGCCGCAACTCCTGGCCTGGGTTGATGTTGCGCTCGACCACGGTGCCGCGGATCTCGCTGCGCAGGCCCAGCTGCTGGTTCACGCCGGTCACGCCGCCGTACAGACGGGTGCGCGCCAGGGCGCGCGCGGCCTCGGCTTCGGCGCGCGCGCTGTCGGCTTCGGCCAGCTCCAGGTCTTTGCGCGCCAGCACGCCGGCATCGAACAGCTCGCGCTGACGCGCCAGGGCTTTGCGCGCCAGTTCGGCCTCGGCCTGGGCGCGCTGGGTGTCGGCCTGGGCCGCACCGAAATCGGGCGAGGCCAGCTGCGCCAGCACCTGGCCCGGGTGCACCGCTTGCCCCAGGTCGGCCGCGATGTGCGTGACGCGGCCCGCAAAGGCGGGATAGATGCGCTGGGTTTTTTCCTCGTTCCACACCAGGCGCGCCGGCAAGTCGACCGCGATGCTTTGCGCCGCCACCACCTCGGCGGTGACCAGCAACTGCAGCTGGGGGTGCCCCGCCGGGTAGCGCAGCTGGTTGTTTTCGATGATGGGTTGTGGCGCGGCCGCAGCAGGCACAGGCTTGTCCTGGCAAGCCACCAGGCTGGTGGCCACCAGGGCCATCAGCAACGCGCGGGCCATGGGGTGCAAGAGGTTCATGGTCGGATCTCGTGGGGGGGGATGGGGCCGGGGCCTTCAGCGGGTGTCGGCGTGGTCGCTGCGCAGCTGCCAGGCGCCCAGCGCCTTGGCGTGGTCGCTGCGCACCGCCAAGGCTTCGAGCTGGGTGGCCTTGAGGGTGCGGCGGGCGTCCAGCAGATCCGTCAGCGTGAGGCCGCCCTTGGCGTAAGCCAGCTCGGCCTGGGTCGCCACGCGCTGGGCTTGCGGCAGGATCTGGGTGTCGTAGGTCTGCAGCCGCGCGCTGTGCGCCTGCCAGGCCTGCCACAGCAGCTGCAGCTCGGCGCGGCCTTGCACGCGGGCTTTGTCCAGCAGGTCTTGCGCTTGCTGGGCTTGCGCCAGCGCGCGGCCGATCTCGCCCTCAAAGCGCGAGCCGCTGTTGAGCGGGATCGCGACGCGCAGCGCCAGCAGCCGGTTGGTTTGCTGACCGTCGGGGTAGTGGTCGAAGGTGGCGCCCAGGGTCGGGTCGGCGCGCCTGAGCGCCTGCGCGCCCTCGACCAGCGCTTGCGCGGCGGCCACGCGCGCACGTGCAGCGATCACGTCCGGGCGCTGTTCGAGCAGGGCTTCAACATCGGGCGCGCTGGCGCTGCGCGCTGCGGGCCAGGGGCCGCTGGCCTGCCAGCCCTGGGCGGGCGCGTTCTGGCCGATCCAGCCGGCCAAAAGCTGCGAGGCCTGCAGCTGCGCCAACTTGGCCGATTGCAGATCGGCTTGTGCGCGCTCGGCCTCGATGCGGGTGCGCGCCGCGTCCTGCGCCGACAGGTCACCGGCCTTCAGGCGCAGCTCGGCGCTGCGCGCCAGGGCCTGGGCGCTGTCGGCCAGCGCCTGCACAGCCAGCTGCCGCTCTTGCGCGGCCAGCAGCTCGTAATAAGCGCCCAGCGCGCCAATCTGTTGCTGCACGCCCATGTCCTGGCTGTCGGCCTGGGCCGCTTCGGCGGCGCGTTCGGCGGCCTCGGTGCGCAGGCCGCGCTTGTTGCCGCGCTCCCAGGTCCAGTCCAGCCCCAGCGATTTGTCGAGCCGACGGCTGGCCCAGTAGGAACCGGTGCCGGTGCCCCGCTGCAAGTCGATCGAGGACGCGCCGGCCGAGAGCGTGGGGGCCGGGGCGCGGTTGGCCACAAGCACATCGGCCCGCGCGGCTTGGGCGGCGCGGCGTGCGGCTTGCGCCTCGGGGTTTTGGCGCGCAGCCTGCAGCACCTGTGGCAGGTCGAGCGCGTTGGCCGCCGCCGCCGCGCCCTGGGCCTGTGCCGGTGGCCCGGCCAGCGTGGCGGCCAGGGCCAGCGCAGCGCCCACGGGAAACAAGTGTCGTATGCTCATGCCCTGTTTATCCGATGGGCCACCTGACCAGCACCTGACCTCTGGCCCGACACCGCCACACCCCAGCCCCATGCGCATCCTTTTGGTCGAAGACGATCCTGTGCTGCAGGCCGTGGTGCAACGCAGCCTGAGCGACAGCGGCCACCGCGTCGATGCGGCGGGCGACCTCGCCACCGCCGCCCATTGGTGGCGTGTGCAGCCCTTCGATGCGGTGCTGCTCGACCTGAACCTGCCGTTGGCGGCGCGCGAGGGCGCCGGCCTGGGCAGCGGCTTGACGCTGCTGCGCGAGCGGCGCGCGCGTGGCGACAAAACCCCGGTCCTGGTGCTCACGGCCCGCAACCGCACCGACGAACGCATCGCCGGCCTGGACGCCGGTGCCGACGATTACCTGGGCAAACCTTTCGAGCTGGCCGAGCTCGAGGCCCGTCTGCGCGCGTTGGTGCGGCGCAGCCAGGGCGCGGTCGACCGGGTGCAAATCGGCCAGCTGCTGCTCGATCGCCAGGCGCGCCAGGTGCAGGTGGCCGGCGAGGCCCTGGCCCTGCCCGCGCGCGAGTACGAGGTGCTGCACGAGCTGCTTTCGCCACCGGGGCGCACCGTGAGCAAAAAAGACCTGTCGGACAAGCTCTCCGACCTGCAAGACAGCCTCAACGACAACGCGCTTGAGGCCTTCGTTTCGCGCCTGCGCAAAAAACTGCAGGGTTCGGGCGCCTCGATCCGCACCCTGCGCGGCCTGGGCTACCGCATCGAAGAGGCGGTGGGCGAATGAGCGCCCCGCTGTCCTTGCGCGCGCGCCTGCTGCGGCATGTGATCGTGCCGCTGGCGCTGACCTGGCTGCTGGGGACCTTGCTGGCGCTGGGTGTGGCGCGCTACTTCACGCAGCAGGCCTTTGACCGCGCGCTGCTCGACG
>JACCDW010418373.1_pt1 | contig 17406 bp, 18 predicted proteins | sample 7449781 | NCBI WGS metagenome assembly JACCDW01 (sample SAMN15323449, study PRJNA562643) | freshwater metagenome | isolation source: river surface water | place: USA:Blue River Watershed | collected 2017-08-18
CCTGCTAATGTACCTACTCTTTCAATACCCATGTTGTATTGGTCTTGCTCAGGAGAAGCATTTGATACGTGGAAGTATTCCAAGTCATCAAAGATTGCAGAAACCTCAGATGATACAACGATCCAGTTAGCACCACCTCTAAGTGTAGACTTGTGGATTTGTGCCGACAATTGGTTGATTGCTGTAATCAAAGTTTGGTTCCAGTCTTTCTGAGTGTAAGACGTAGTTTGAGAAATTCTTCTCCATCCGTTGTAATCCCATCTTAGGTTCCAAGCCGCACCTTTTCTAAGGTCTCTCAAGATTTCTCTATCGATTTCTGCTGCCACTTGCTCAGACAATAAAGCCGTTAATTCAGCTTCAGCGTCAATGTTGTGGAATGCAGATACGTCTTGTGCCAATTCAGGTGACCATTGCGCTCTTAATTTTCTTTCAGTTACAGAAACAGTTACTGATTCTAAATCAAAAGAAACCTCACCAATTTGGTCTTCGAATTCTAAGTTAGCATATCTTCTCCAAACTACTGTAAATGCATCACCACTTAAAGTGTCATTTAATGTAGTTCCTGTGTATCCATCTAATGAAGTAGACTGACATCCTGCACATGCTGGACAAGATAAATCAACTTCTAAGAAGATACATCCGTTTTGAGAACAGATATTGTAGTATGAACCACCGTTACCTTCAGCTGGGTAAGGAACTTGAGTTAATGTAGATGTAGGAGATACGATTCCTTGTCCGTAGATTTGAGTAACAACTCTAAATACTAATGAATTAGGGTTACCGTTAGCGTCAAAAATAGTGTCACAAGGTGTTGTGTCAAACATGTTTGCGTCGTTAGCAAAAATTCTTAAATCAGATAAGAAAGTTTCACTGTCAACTTCAGAACCATCAGGTCCGATTAATTTACCATTTCCTGCGATTGGAGTCCATCCACAAAGTTTAACGATAACTTTTCTTACGTTATCACCTGATTGTAATTGGTTAGTTGCTCCTGTTAAAGATGAACCGTTCCATACTTGTACAGTAGCATCTTGAGTAACTGCAGTCCATTTACCTTTAGAGTAGTCAAATACTCCTGGAGGGTCTAATTGTCCTTCAGCTCCTTCGTAGAATAAATCATAAAGATTTTTCTTAAATGCATTTCCAGCTGGTGGATATCCAGCACCAACACCTGAAGTACCAGGGTTAGATGGAGAACCTACAGGTGAATAGTGCTCACCATAACCATCGTAGTTATTAGCTGCAGTTTGTTCAGTACCGTTTTCGTACCCTTGGATTCTTGGTACAAAGTAGAACAATTTACCGATTGGTAAGTTCATAGCTTGTACAGATACTAAATCGTTTGCTAACAATTTAGAGAATACTCTTCTTACGATAGGGAAAACTACAGTTGCGAAAGAACCTGAGCTATCAGTTGATGCTGCTTCGTTGATTAAGTAAGACGCTTGGTTCTCATATAACTGAGCCATGTTCTCTTTAATGTGACCTCTAAGTCCATCTAGGAATCCTAATCTATCCCATTTGTTAATTGTATCTTCTTTGATAACTTTAAGGTGCTTAAGACCGATGTTACCAACAAGACCTGATTCTAATAATGCTCCCATTTTTTTATTTTTAATTTGAGTTTATTTGTTTATTTTATTTTATTCATCAAATCCTTCATTCTTAAGAATTGTGGATTTTCATAAGTTTTTGTTTCAATCAGATTAGTTGCTGAACCATTTTGTGGGGTTTTAATTACTTTTCTTTCAATAGATTCAGTAAATACACCTTTGTTAGTTGATTCTCCTCCTAATTCAGATTTAATAGCTTGATAAAGATTTTTTGACTCTTTAATTGAAGAGACGTTGTCAAATCTTCTCAAAATGTTTATTTTTTCTTGTTTTGTTGTTGTGTGTTCAGTGAACAATCTTGTTGAGTAGGCTAAATTTGAGTTGAAAACCGCAACTTCGTTTAGTTTATTTCTAAAAAAGTCAAGTGCTTTTTTATACTCTTCATTCTTCTCTCTCAATAAATTTAATTCTCTTTCTACTGATTCACTCTTAACTCCACCTTTACCAAAAGTAAGATTTCTGTTTGGTGTGATACCTTTTCTTAAACCTCTACCAGACTTGGAACCATTTCCATATGTTCTAGCAGCTTCTTTAGTCTCACCCGCAACATCTTCTTCTTCTCCAAAAGGATCGTGATCCATTTCGTCCATTTCTTTCCACTCACTTTCGTTTTCAGTGTCATCAATTTCAGTAACACCTTTTCTAAGTTTTGATGGATATTTGAACTTCATTTTACCAACATTACCTTTTGGTTTAAAAGTTTCATCAATTTCGAGCTCGTATACAACTTCATCACGTCCACCTTCAGAAGTGAATACAGGTGCTTCTCCAGAAATATCAGCAACATAGTCTTCTTCATCAAATTCATAAGACTCGTTCCAATCTCCTTCAGCTGTAAAAACAGCAGCCTCTCCCGATGTATCGGCAATGTCGTCAGTTGCTTCATCGAATTGGTATGACAACATTTCGAAGTCATCGTCATCATCTTCCTCATCGTGGTGACGAGAAAAAGAACCAAAAGAATCACCCATCGGATTTTCACTGTCATCAAAACGTAACTCATACAAAACACTTTCGTTTGTTTGTGCTCTCATTGGCGTAACAGTATTATCCATTTCGTCCATTTGGATTAAATATTCAGAACCTTTGTTAGTATCAGATAAATGGATGTTACCTCCATCATCTTTCTTAACAATGATTCCATCCTCATCACCCATTGCCTTAAATACTTTAATAACATCAGACATTGGTGATTGAGTCATGTCCAAAGGAGGCATGGCATCTTGATTATCATCCTCAACATTTGTAGGTGCCATTCCAACCTCTACATTTGCATCGAATTCAGTTTCATCAAAGTCCTCAACGTCGTCGTCATCTTCTACTGTGTCATCAACATCTTCGATGTCGTCGTCATCTTCTTCTTGTTCGACTAAAGACTTTTTTGATTTTTTTGAACCCCCTAAAGATTCCCTTACTAATTCACTGATTTCTTCCTTCATTGTAGAAGCAAGTATTCCTTTTGCGTTTTCATTAATAGCGTCTTCCACCGCCTTCATTTGTAAAAGGGCTTCCTCCACTATTGAATTATTTTTTTCCATACTCATAATTAATATGCAATTCGCTAAGCGTTTATTTATACAATAAATATATCCTACTTTTGAAAAAGTTAAAAAAAACTTACAATTACATATCCTTATCAAATAAAAAAAGGGATAGTAAAAAATACTATCCCTTTTGTTTAACTAATTTTTTAATTGTTTTATTCTATAACCTCATCGATTTTGCTCTCAACAATTGCGGTAATTCTCCAATCCATAGTGTATGTTTCATACGCTTTAGTCACTTTAGCTTCAACATCAGTTGGTGAGAAACCTCTAACTAATTTTTCTTCTTTAATTTTTTTTACTTTACCTGTGTTTTCATCCACCATATCTGTGGTTACTCTTGCTACAAAATATTTTTCATCCATGTCTTTTAATTTTATTTATCCAAATAATCGGATAATCTTCTCATTAAGTCAATAGATTTATCTAAACCACCTGTAGAAAAATCTGTTTTATGTTCTTCAAGTTTTTCTTCATACTTAGATCTATCATCTTGATTAAGATATAAGTAAGCACCTGGTGTTGATGGTGAAGAAACTAAGTCGAAACATATTAATTCAAAATCGTCTTGTACTTCATTCTGTTCTCCTTTTTTAACAAGTGAACCTACACCACGAGAAGAAACCCCCATAGTCACACCTTGCCTCATCATATTAGCAGCAACATCACCTTTAGATGATACAATACCTCTTTCATGAAAACCAGGGGTTGTTAATAATTTAATTTTTCCCATTAAAACATTATCTTCCCACCATATGTCAGTAATGAGATGAGCAACTCTATCTAAATCAATAAGAGAAGATTCAGGGTGATTTAATTCAGAAATAGACATACCTCTATTAATCATTTCCTTATACTTATCAGCCTCTCTTTTTAAAATCTTTTCAGGATAAACTCTACCGTTTCTATTTGGAACGCCGTATTTTTGTAAAGTTGCGTAAAAAACAAAAGGTTTTGAATGATCCAATTGCCCATATGATTCTTTGATGACTTGACTATTTCTGTAATCGTTTGGATTTATAACTCCAGCATCCCACTCAACTAAAATGCCCTTACCTGTATCTTTTGGTCCTAATATTTTCATAATTGTTTTTAATGATAAATATTATAAACTTACAGTTTCTTTCGTTTTTGTTTTACTTAACGTAAAATACTTTGAATTTTTTAAATCATCTTTATAGATAGATTGTAAAATTCTTTTAACTTTGTCCCTAAGTATTAAAGATTTAAAAGATATATTTTGATTATTTATAAAAAGTGTTACTTCTAAATTTAAAAAACTTTTTTTGTTTTTTTGTATCCCACTCGTTCTTAAATCCAAATCGACTATGTATTTTTTTTCAAATGTTGTTGAATCGGCAACTTCTAAAAGAGTGTGTAAAATTTGTCTTTTTAATTCCCCTGTTGTTTTATTCCAATTATCTTGCTCAACTATTGGTTCTATCCATGTTTGTAGTACTATGTAAATTGATTTGAAATTTTTAGAGTCTACTGTACCGTAGTGGCATTTTGCTTCATCAAATATGTTTAATTTTGATGTTTTTCCTTTTTTCATTTTTCATAACTTAAAAGTTTATTGTTTTGATAATATTAATAAAACTTTTTTGTCTTGTCAAAATTTGAAAAAATTACTTATATTTATAACATAAAAGGAAAAAAATATGATAATAGTACCAGTAAAAAATGAAAAGTCTTTAGAACAAGCATTAAAAACTTATAAGTTTAAAATTTATAAAACAAAACAAATACAAAAATTACAAGAAAGGCAAGAATTTAAAAAACCTTCAGTTAAAAAAAGAGCACAAATAAAAAAAGCTCAATACAAACAAAAAAATCAATTAGGTTCTTGATTCTCTTCTTTTTTGTCGTTGTATTTTTTACCAAAAATAACTTCGGTTGATGTTAAACCTAAAGAACCAAATGCTAAAAGTGCAATAGAATCGACTAACGTATCATTAGGACAAAGTTTACCCCCCGAAAAAAGGGACACAAATAACGCCACAACTAAAGAAATAACACACAAAAGTCCTGTAAACCTTTTAGAAGATAAGGATTGGTTTCCTGAACCTAAAAGTGATTTTAAAAACTTAATCATAACCCAAAACTAAGTTTTCTTAATTTATAATAATCGTAATGGGTGTACTTGGTATCCATAACTTTATTAATCGTTTGATTAATTTTTGTTTGTAAATCTTTATCGGACGATTCATTTAAAGTTGAAGATAATTTGATTTTAACCGTTTCTTTTAAATTATCAATTTCGTTTTTCAAATCAGTTTTACTTAGAGACATTATTTCTTTAAGTTCTTTTTTATCGTTTTCGGAAAGATTTGTTAAGTTTTTAGATATTGTAGTATTAGCAATACTAACCATTGAGCTTAATGGTAGATTTATATTTTCTTTTAAGTTTTTATTTTCTTCTTTTATTAAAACATTTTTTATATTTTTTTTAGATTCTAAAACTGACTCTAAATTTTTAATACCGACATTGTATATTACATTATCAATATCTGAATAATTATTTTCATTATTTTTATTCCAAGAATTAATCCACTTATTTATAAAACTCAAATTTTTTGTTTGGGTTTCAATTAATATTTGAGAATATTCAATAGATTCATTAATATAATCGTCAGCGATATCCTCGGCTAATGATTTTTTAGACGATAAATCATCATATATGTAATATAATTCTGAGATGTCTTTGTTTTTTAAAATCAAGGAATTAAATTCAAATATAAATCTTTTAAAATGATTAGATGTAGCTAACTCAGAAGCCGTCTTCTCAATATTAGTTTTAATAGTTCCAAATGTACTCATGTCTTTTTGTTAATAAATATTACTTATCTATTAAATTTCTCAATTTGTCATCTATTTCTATCAAAGAATTTCTTCCTTTAGATAAATCCATGTAGTTTTTACCACTAAATAAATTTTCTTCTATTAATAAATCCAAGTCACTTCTTACTAATCTTTCTGCTGTTGGGGCTTCTCCCCCTGAAGGTGGTGCTGCAGATTCTTCTCCTCCTGAAGGTGGTGCAGATGCTCCAGTATCAGAACCCGATTCTCCTCCTCCTTCTGCCGGTTTCTCACCTTCTTTCTTACCGTATAAGTTATCAACATTGTCAAAAACTCCGGTTTTTGTAATTACTTCAGCGGTTTTACCAAGTTCAGCAGAAACCGCCCTTTCTATTCTTTGTTGTTGTAAATCTAATCTTATTTCTTCGTCTGAGAAACCTAATATGTGTTTTTTAGCCCATGAAGCAGAAACAGGTGCAACACTATCTTGAATTGGGGCAACCGCGTCTTTAAATAATGTTATTTTTTCTTTCCACAATTCTATAGATAATAAGTCGGCTTGTTTAGATGGGTTATGTAGACTTAAAGTAAAGTTAGTTAATTCGTCTTCAAAACCTAATAAAAACAGATGTATAATTGCAATTTTATTTAATTCCGCAATCATTGATTTTTGTATTCTATTAATAGTCCTAGCAAATCTAATATCTAAAAGAGATAAATTTTTACCGTCACCAACAGCCTCTTCGAACCCTAAATACGCCTTAGGGATTCTTAGTGCCGTGACAAGTTTCTTTTGAATATATTCAATATCCGCAATCTCGGCTAAGTTAGTACCTCCTGGTAACGTTTCTATTGGGTTGGTGGCACTTGGATCTCTAACAGGGATAAAATAATCCTGATCAACCGCAAGTTGATTGTACCTCATATCAACATTACCCGTTTTTGGGTCAGCCACTTGGTCTCTTTTAAATTTGTTGGCAACTCTTTGTACGTAAGCGTCAACATCTTTATCATCCATGTTACCAACAAAAACTTTAAATACTCTTCTTTCAGGTGCTCTAGAAACACGATATATTAACATGGCGTCTTCAGATAAAAGTAGCTGTTTCCAAATACGACGTGCCTTTTCTAACATTGATGTTCCATATGGTAACTTTCTATCATCACCTAAAATCCTAAAGTGTCCTATTTCCCATGTATTAAATTCCATGTTCTTTTCTTTCCATACAAACTTCAAAGCGTCGTTTTCCATTTCTTGTGAATACTTGTCGGGTTGGAATCTCATACCTTTTTCTAATCTTTCTATTTGTATGTTAGGTAATTGTTGACAACCAACAATTCCTTTTTCTGGGTCTAATTTTAAGTATATAAAGTTATCACCAAACTTACACGTGTTTCTTGTCCACATTGGTAAGTTTGTATTAATATCAAGTTTGTTATTAAACAAATCAGCCAATACAGATTTAATTCTTTTAGACTCTGAATAAACTTTTAAAATATGTCCATCTTGATCAGGTGTTGTAGATTCTTCAGCATATATATCAAGAGCGGCTGAAATCTCAGGTGTATATTCCATAGATTCGTAATCATAATATGATGCCATTCTTGTTGGTTCATAATAAACAGCCTGTTGATATAAATTACTTTCTACTTTCTGCCATTGTTTACCAATGTACATAGTTTGTTGAGCTTGAAGTTTTTCCTTTTCATACTCTGTTTTATCTGTCGTTTTTAATAATTCCTTTTTGTCAAATTTGAATACGGGTGACTGTTGGTCCATTGTTGAATTTGGACCAAAGGCTTTACTCAATCTTTGCCAAACGGTATATTTTTCTTTTGCCATATTGTTTTTTTTAAAAAAAATAGTATTGTTTAATATAAATTAAACCCTTTTACCACCGAATAACCATAAATAGTTCTCATAATCTTTTTTAGTTGCCTGATCCCTACCATAACCAAAGTTATTATGAGGGTCTACAGGTAATCCAGGGTTAAAACTTTGATATGATTCTTTAAATGTGTTTGTTTCAGTTGTCCATGAATCTATCATTGCTTTGGCTTGTTGGGTGGATTTTTCAAGTTGAGCAAATGAAGTTTCCCCAACATAAATAGCCATTGCTAAAGACATTATTAAGTCGTCGTGTTGCCCTTTTTGGTGATCGGGTCTACCATTTACATAAACAAATGTGTTTAATTCATTAAAAAGTCTTTGAGAACGTAAAGCAAAATCAAACCTAAGTGCCTCCTCAAACGCTTGTATTATTAAAACACGTTTTGAATTAAAGTTAATACCTGGAATTTTTTCTTGGTTTTTAGGGTTCCATTTCCATTTATCGGCTGGATTAATACCGTCAACATATAAACTTTTATAACCAAGTTCTTGTAATTTTCTTGACGTAGATACCCCCATACCTCCCGTGATATCAATCACAATAAAGGCACTATACATTGTACCCCATTTGAAAGCAATTTCAGCTAAAACATCTGGAGGAATTTTACCTACATATTCTAAAACCTGTTCTCTTTCATCAAAATCAATAATAATTAAAGTACTAAAATCTTCACTATCACCACGAGAAACATCAACACCCATAATATATCTATGTCCCTCGACAGGTTCTTTCCATTGCCATAATGCCCCTCCCATAAATTTATTTTCAGGTTCTCTTATGTACTTATCTTTAATTTTTTTCATTGTTTCGGCAGGAATAACGTTGTCTCCTGAACCTAAAAAGTTACATTCTAATTCTTGTGATATTTTTCTTTTATCAAATTTTAACTTTTTAGCCATAGCCTCAAACCAACTACTATACGCTTTGTATCCTTCCTTTTCTATTTTATTTTTTATCTCATTAAAATCTCTATCAGATACTTTTATATTTGAATAATCTATTGTTATTTCATTATCTTTATAATCGTTTCTATTTAACATGTAATGAACAATATCATCACATTTAATAAGTTTTAAATCCTTGGAGTATCGTGGATCACGAAACCAATACATCTCTGTTATTTTAAAGTCATTCATCCCTTTTACTGCCTGACTATAAATTGAATAGTATATAGGATCAAAACCATTTGGTGTTGATATCACGATTACTTTACCTCCTGTTGATAAAGACGCCATACATGCGGACCAAAAATCCTCATCGGCATTAATATATGCCGCCTCATCAAAAATAAGTATTGTTGGTGTATAACCCCTTAACGCATCTTTTGAAGTTGCAACTGCCTTAACCTCACATCCGTTTGTTAATTTAAAATGCCTTTGTGAATTTTTTTCACTTGAAAATGTTACCCCTAACCATTTGGGCCACTGTTCAACAAATGCCCTAACTTTATTTGCCATTTCTACGGCGGTATCCATTTTGTTCGCAATAATTAGGATTTTTTCAGGTTTTTCTTTTCTTGCAAAAACAAGTCTTTTTGATGCCCATGCAGATGTTACTGTAGATACACCCGCTTGTCGATATTTAAGTGCTATGTTTTCTTCACTTTCGTCGTAGTCATGAACTAAAGTGACTTGATCGTTAAAAAGTTCTAAGGGTACGTATTTAGATTGTGTATTATCGTAAGTTTGTAAATATGTTTTAAGTGCGTATGGTGTATCCTTTACGCACTTAGCATATTCTAATAATATTTGTTCTTTCGATAAAGACATTCATTATCGTTTATATTTTTTAATTTTTCCTAATAAGTCAGATTTTGTTATTGTTGGGTATAAATGACTTTCAATAAGCTTCATTATACTCTCTTCTATTTTTTTAACACTATCTTCTTTAGTTTCTTTTTTGTTTTTTCTTTTTGGTAATCCTTTATGTTCTGTTGAAGCGAAATCCACAACATCCTCAGGATCCATTTCTTTAGCTGCTTTTCCTGCTTTACCTTTTTTTGGTATATCACCTTTTTGCATACCTCTCACTATACCAAAAAATTGTTGTTGTTTTTTTGATAATGATTTTTCAGTCATCTCACCTTCTTGTGGTGTTGTAGTAATTACAGTTTTTCCTGCATCATTTTTTACTTTTTGTCCACCAACAACGGTTTCGGCACCACTCGGTAATTCAATGACTTTTGAAGTAACGGTTTTTTCAACAGGTTTTGCTTGTTCACCAACTTCTTTTGATTTTTTGACTCTCTCATAAACCAAATTAATTTGATAATTATTCATTTTCTCAAGTGTCTTAATAGAAATTCCTTCACTTAAGAGGTAAGCCATTTTAGGATTCATATGTTTCATCACTCACTAAATTTTTTTCCCATTTTAATACGATATCTCTTTCGTATAGTTTGTTTTCAATGTTTTCTATAGTTTCACCATATTGAAAAACTAATCTTTTTCTTTTATTAATTAAAATTTCGTCACTATCTGAGCTTTCCCAAGCTAATGATATTACACCGTCAATGGCGTCATAAACGCCAAAAAAATCTGAGTTTTGAATTAAATTCAAATTAATTTCAGAATTTTTTAAAACACCAACTTTTTTTATATATTTTACATCAGGAGGTAAAGGTTTACCTGATGCTGGTTCGGCATCCCAATCTTCACCCCAAACATCATCAACATCAGAAAAAATAAATTCATACAAATTATCACCTCTATAATTGGGACCTAATTCATTTACATAAACTAAATTCATATAATTCTTCCGTATGGTGTTACTTTAATCTGTTTACCATTATGAGTAAACATCAAGTTTTCTTTATTTGTTTTACCAACAAATTTTACATTCTTATTTTCGTTAAACAATTTTTTTGATACATTATACTGTATGTTGGTTTCAGAAAGATTTTCAATTTCTTTTGTTATTTTTACTCTTTTTAATTTTTCTTCTAAAAATTGTTTTTTTCTTTTTTCTTCAAGTATTGGTTTTTCATTTTCTGTGACTTTGAAGTATTTAGATAAAACCCTTTCAACTTTAGACTCATTGAATGTTGGGGGTGCAGGCATTTCTTCGGTACTTGGTAGAGGTTCTTCTCCACCAATTTCATCAGTATCTAAGTCTTCACCTTCAAAATCCAAGTCCTCGCTGTCCATACCGTAATCTTCAAACGAATCAAATTTATCTAAAATATCTTCTTTGTCGTCTTCATCCAATTTAGACAAATCAATAGCAGACAATATAGAGTTTACAACATACTTAATATCCTGAGAGTCCAAACCTTTATCTTTATCAAAAGACCTAATTTTTTGACTTAACCTACCTGTTAATTTTTGTATTGTTTTTAAACCAACAGGCCCCTCTTCACCCATTTGTTCTTCATCTCCCATCGGTGGCATTCCCATATCACCTGCTGGTGGTAGTTCTTCTCCACCCATTGGTGGCATTCCCATATCACCTGCTGGTGGTAGTTCTTCTCCACCCATTGGTGGCATTCCCATATCACCTGCCGGTGGCATTCCCATATCACCTGCCGGTGGCATTCCTTCTTCTCCACCCATTGGTGGCATTCCCATATCACCTGCCGGTGGCATTCCTTCTTCTCCACCCATTGGTGGCATTCCCATATCACCTGCTGGTGGTACTCCTAAATCTGCGGGTGGTGCTGCCGGTGCTGCCGGTGGTGCACCTAAATCAGCGGCAGGTGCTGGTGGTACTCCTAAATCTGTTGCTGGTGGTGGAGTAGTAGATGGTTTAGGTGTTTTTAAAATGAATTTTTTTTTTGGCTCCGATTGTTCTCCAATCAAAGGTGTGCCATATGAATATCCCGAATTTCTATTAACCTCTGACGCAATTATATTAAGTCTTTTAAGTGCCTGTGAGTACGATGGGTAGTATTTTCTTTCCATCAGTTCATCCATATACGTTAAGTCAACATCATCAACTCCATGTTTCAAAATATAACCTCTTGTTTCTTTTACTATACCATAGTAAAATCCATCAGATAATTTAGTGGTATATTCTATTGAGCCTAAGCTTTCATTAATATTTTCGTTTCTTGGGGTAGTTTCTCCATACTTAGAAATTTCTAAGATACGTCTAATTTTATCCATACCTTGCAATTTTTCACTACCTAAAGGTTTCAAATCTGCCATTTTTAAATTTGTTTTAAGTTAATACTAATTTATCTTAGTATAATTTTTTATTATATAAATATATTGTTATTTTGTAATTTATTATTTATTCGAAATTTTCTTGTTCTAAAGATAACTTTTTATCTGCAATTTTATTCTTAAAATCCTCCAACTTACTTATGTACCCATTTCTCCTCAAAAATTTAAATACAAGATTTTCATAAGAATACTCACCTTCTTTTTTTAATCCACAAGTTCTGTACTTTCTAAGTTTATCTTTATATTTTTTTACCAACTCAACAGCATCTTCTAAATCTTCATCTTCTGCATTTTCTAAAACCCCGTCGATTATATCCATCCACTGTTGTGCTTTAGACTTTAATGTTTTTTCATTTATTGAAAAATTTTCTTTTTTTGGAAATCTGATCCATTCATCATTCATAATTGAGTAGGAACCAACACTTGATTCTTTATCTTCAATGTCTTGAGCATAAACCTCAACCTCAAACCCCTTAATACGGATATCATGAGATGCGTTGAATATTGTTTTTTTAAGTCTAAAAAGTTCTTCGTACAATTTTTTATCTTTTCCAAAATCATTTCCATCATAAATTATGTGTAAATCAAAATCGGAAAACTCACTCCAGTTGTATCCAACTAAAGAACCAATTAATATCACATCATGAACAAAAAAATCAACGTCAAGATACTCAACAAATAATTTTGCGGTTTTTAATAACCTTTCTCTTATTTCGGGTTTTATTTTTAGGTTCTGTCCGTTAGCGTCTCCCATATATTTTTCTTTAGGTAGATACCATATATCAGGATTAAGTTCATCCTGTAAATAAAAACTATTTATAATTTTTTTTTCGGTTGACATATATAATATAAATAGTTAGAAACTACTTATAATTTTTTGTATTTATATTTTTTTGAAATTTCTGAATTAAAAAACTTACCTTGTGATTCTGACATTCTAAATTTTACATAAACATTATGTGGTACTTCATCGTACTCATATTGTGCTCCATTTTTAAATTCGGCTACCATTTTTTTTGTTTCAGTATCATATTCAGTTTTTACTAAATTTGATGACTCAATTTCACAAATTATTTTTGTTCCTAATATTTCTGTTTTTTTTATTGACATAATTTAATTTTTTAAAGGTGTTATATCATCTATTGATTTTAGTTTTATTTGAATATAATCTGTCATATCATTAATGTCAATTTCAAAACCATACTCTTCTATTGTTTTAATTATTATATCTCTTTCGTTTTGAAACTTATGAAAAAGACTCATTAAATCCTGTGGGTAGTAGGGCGGTTTTTCTAAATCTTTATCCGACCAACCTTCTCTTTGTAAAACTAATCTTATATTAAAATAAATTTCTTCTAATTTTTCAGTTATATTTAATTCATCAATAAACTTTTTCCAAGCAGTCATAATGATAAATATTTTGCAGTTAGAAATAAAAGTATTATATTTGTAGTATAAATCAGAAACATGAAAAACTTAGCAACTATCATTTTTTATTTTTTATCTTTTTGTTCTTTTAGTCAGGACACAACAGTTGTTTCTTATTTTAATGAAATTACTTCCGGTTCTGAATATAGTTCACACAAAACTAAACTTAAATTTACCAAAGATGTTTATGTTTTTGTGTATGGTAATTGTGATGAAGAATTAAAAACCGAAGTAGTAAAAGTTATAAAGGAATTAAATGATTTGATAGATCCTATTGAGATTTACCTAACCAATGATGAATCTAAAGCTAATGTAAAAATGTATTTTGGTAAACCTTCAGAATATGTTAAAATAAACCCTTTTAGTGAAAGTTTTATTGAAAACAGTTGGGGGCTCTTTTTTTTATTCCCAAAAAATAACTCTATCGATTTGTCTTTAGTTTTTGTCGATACTGAAAGAAGTTGGAATAACTCTCAAAGAAAACACGTTTTGAGAGAAGAGCTTACACAATCATTGGGGTTTGGTAATGATTCTTTTACGTACCCTGATAGTATATTTTATCAAGGATGGACTGAGGTTCACGAATATTCTGAATTAGATAAAGAAGTTATTAAAATGTTATATAACTGAAAAAGGGAGTGTAACCTCCCTTTTTTATTTTTTAAATTTATTTTTTTATTATTGTTTTAAACCACCAGATTGTACTAATTTATCATATTGAGCCTTACAAGCTGGGAAATTAGCCAAGTTTTTAGATTCACCATATTTGTTAGGTGTACGTGCTGTTTTTTGAAACTCTTGTCCATTTACATCAACCATAATTTCACCAACACCATCGTGACAACCACCTTTACCACCCCAACCTGCCTTTAAAGATGGATTTTTAAGTATACATACCGCATCTATTTGTAAATTACCTTTATATTTAAATAAACTTTCTTTATTTACAAAAGATGTTGCAGTGATTTTATCAATAACAAACGTATTAAATCTATGTTCACCTTTCTTTTCGGCATCGTCAAAATCACCATTATTATTTAAACTAGCATAATCTTCTCCTGTTGTTCTTTTTATTTTTACTCCGTTTACAAAAATTTCATATACCGCAAAATTACATTTATGTCCTTGTCCTGTATAATTTACTTGAATTTTAGCATCTTTGAAACAATCAATGATTTCTTGTTGTTGTTGAGTAATTACTGTTGGTGTAGAACCAGTGTCGGTTACTGTTGATGCGGTTGTTGGTGTTTGTCCTGTAGATGAACCTGCATTTACACCACAAAGATCGATTTCACATTTTACAATTTGTCCAGGATTTGGGTAGTTTGCATTTCTTTTTGAATCAGCAACTCCTCCTGTGTCAACTATCATGGAAGCCACTGTTGGTTGAACGTTAGGTCCAAAATTAATTCTCATTGCTGGTAATTGTTTTTGCAACTCAACATATAACCCATTTGCTCTTTGTACCGCCAATGCTTTATTTTTGGCAGCATCCCCTGTGTATCTTACATTTGGGGATGGTGCCGTCGGATTATAGTTATTGTCAACCTCAGGTGCAACAGGTCCTTTATATGTGTTACTTGCCCCACCTGTCAATTTAATACCACCCACGTAAAGTGTACCGGCAGCGTATGATGATTGTAATAGTGGGTTCGCATTAATCTGTGCCATAAAGTTGTTTAAGAATCTTGTAACGTGTGAAGGATCAGATGAAACGTTTGCTGGAAAACTTCCTGAAACTGTCACATTAATACAATCAGGACTCACTGCTGATTGTGCAACACCGTCAGGTGCAACCACACCTCCACCACCAGGTGCTCCACCACCTGCGGCTCCCGCACCTGCAACTCCTGCTCCTGCAACTCCCGCTCCTGCTGCGCCAGGTTTTGCATCACCAGGTCTCCAACCATCACAGAAGGCATTTCTTAGATTTATATTATCCTGTGCGGTTCCTGTCGAACCCCAAGCAGCCTTTACAGTTTTCCAATTTAAACCTGCATTCATAACCACATTCATAGGGTTATTTTTTTTACACAAAGCAACGGATGCATAATTAGCTCCCGGCTTTCCTGTGTACTGTTCTTGTATTACTCTTGTGGTTGGATTATTTTTTTGTCCATTGTGAAGATTCAAAATTCTTCTTTTTTCATCTTCAGTTAAAATAAAGTTATTTCTCATAATGTTTTTTTAAAATAAATATACATACAAAATAAAAAATCCACCCAAAAGGTGGATTTAAAATACTAAATGAAGTAATCTTTATTTAAGTGACTTAATTTTATCTCTAACAAGAATTGCTTTTTCAAAATCTTGGTTTTTTACTAAATCATCCATTTCTTTTTTTAGTTTAATTATTTCCTCATTGTTAAGCTCTAATTTTTTTATTTTATCTCTTAGTTCAACCGCTTTTTCAAATTCTTGTTTCTCAACACATTCATTTAGTTCTTTTTTCAATGATTCAATTTCATTTGTACTTTTTTTGTTAGTATTATACTTTCTGGTTGTGTAAGTATAAGTAAAAAGTCCGGTATCCGAAACATAAGTTTTTCTTTCCCATTCACCATTTTCATCGGTTCCTGACTCTACCTTTTCTTTACCTTTCAAGTGAGGTTTATTTAATAATGATTCGTCTAAAAAATCAAATTCTTTAAACAAACGATTTAAATTATAAAAACTACCAAACATATATATTATTTTTTTTTAAGTTTATTTTGCAAAAAAATACACCAAATAAATGCCAAAGTAAAAAGTATGACAAAATGTCAGTATAACATGACAAAATTACAAAATATAAAATTTGATTGATTCTTGTTTTGTTTATGTTTATTGTTTAAAAAAAGAAAATTATGATAGAATCAGCAGACGGTACCGAAAAACCTAAGAAGTCACAGGATACATCAACTAAAACACCTGTCTTAGATAATTTTTCAAGAGATTTAATTAAATTAGCACAAGAAGGAAAATTAGACCCTGTAGTGGGTAGAGAAAATGAAATTAACAGAATTGCACAAATTCTTTCAAGAAGAAAAAAAAATAATCCAATAATCTTAGGCGAGCCAGGTTGTGGTAAAACAGCAATTGTTGAGGGGTTAGCAAAAAAGATTTTTGAAGGGGATTGTCCACAAAATTTAGCGAATAAAAGAATTGTATCATTAGACATGACATCAATAGTTGCTGGAACAAAGTATCGTGGGCAGTTTGAAGAAAGAATGAAAGTGATAATAGAGGAACTTTATGCCAATCCTGATATTATTATTTTTATTGATGAAATCCATACTATGATTGGTGCGGGTAACGCTTCTGGTTCTATGGATGCATCTAATATATTTAAACCAGCCCTTTCAAGAGGAGAATTACAGTGTATTGGTGCCACCACTTTAGAAGAATACAGAAAAAACATAGAAAAAGACGGGGCACTTGAAAGAAGGTTTCAAAAAGTAATGGTTGATCCTTCAACAAAAGAAGAAACTTTAGAAATCCTAAATAACTCAAAAGATAGATATGAGAATCACCATAAGGTTAAATATAGTGATGAAATATTAAAATTATGTGTGGAATTAGCCGATAGATATATTACTGACAGAGAATTTCCTGATAAAGCATTTGACATAATTGATGAGGTTGGTGCCAGATCACAAGTGGAAATTAAATTACCTGAAATTATTGAGGAACTAAAAAGGCAAGCAGAAGAAATTAAAAAAGAAAAAGTTAAAGTTATCAATAGTCAAAAGTACGAGGAGGCTGCAAATTTAAGAGATAAAGAACGTAAAGTTTTATCCGATTTACAAAGAGAAAAAGAAGAATTTGAAAAAAATAGAAATTTAAACAAAAGAGAAGTTACTGAAGATATTGTATATGATGTCGTATCATTAATGACAAAAATACCTATTAATAAAATTACAAGTGATGAGACTGAGCAGTTAAAAACACTTAAAGAAACTTTAAGTAGTAGGGTGATTGGACAAGA
>JACCDW010119489.1_pt1 | contig 17403 bp, 19 predicted proteins | sample 7449781 | NCBI WGS metagenome assembly JACCDW01 (sample SAMN15323449, study PRJNA562643) | freshwater metagenome | isolation source: river surface water | place: USA:Blue River Watershed | collected 2017-08-18
GGAGCTGTAGGAAGCATGGGGGGAGCTGTAGGAAGCATGGGGGGAGCTGTAGGAAGCATGGGGGGAGCTGTAGGAAGCATGGGGGGAGCTGAAGGAAGCATGGGGGGCATAGATATGGTATATGAATTGACATTTTGCGCTCTCATTTGGATTCGTTTACGACGAAATCCAGCACAACATCCCATACAAACCAAAAAGAAAAGAATTGGTGGTAGTGTAATAAATAATGTATCTGACATAGATTATATACATGTCATAGAAAAAATTGAAACACCATATGATATCATTAAGAGTGTTGTGTCCCTCTTTCTTTCTTTCCAAACCTCCAACCATTTCTATGTCTTCCTTTCGTGCTTCCCCTCTCCTGCGTTCTCATCTGTTCTTCGAGAACAACATGACATTTCATTCTGCACCCCGTGTTCGTTTTGCAGCCTCCGTGGAGTTCCAGCAGTTCCAACAGGAGATGCAGCGGTTCATAAAGGCGCAGGCAAAGATCAATTCCTCCTTTACCGATCAGACATTGTACGCCATCACATCCGCCCAGCTAAATATTGAGTTCTGCCAGTGCATGCAGCGGCATGCCGAGATGATTCGTAGTTTTCCTCTGATTGCAACAGCTACTCGGAATACACTACGGCATATGTTGGAAGTATTTACATCCAACAAGGATGCCATGCCAGACAAGCTCGCCAACCAAATCTTTGCAGCAATCCAGGAGACCCAACAGCTATTCCAGTAAATCCCAGTTTTGAAGAAGAAAGGTAAGTAGAAAAAGGTAAGTATTTTTCAATTGGAACATTCCTTGCATCTAACATGAAGCCATATACGCAACCTACAATAGTCTGTGTATATGACTTTTACAATGCATTTCTTGGATTTGTTGATCGTTTGGAATGGATCTAATGGCGCTTTCTCCATACACGATTATGTCCTACCGCATACAGGTGTTCCATATCAGTGCGTTTGTCAAGAACATCGCGGATTGCCGCGGCTACATCTGGATGTCCTTTAAACTGACCGTACGGTCCCTCTAAAAAGAGGGATGCATCATCCATAACAAACAGACCACCCGCTTTCAGAAGGGGTATGTAGTTCTGGATATCCTGCACGACTACGTCATAGTCGTGGCAGCCATCAATGTAGACAATGTCATAGGGACCCTGTTTGACAGCCTCCATAATTGTAATGGGATCCTGTGAGAACCCTTGGATGAGCTGGGTGTTTGCAAAGGATAGATGGGAGTTGGAAAAGGCGCGTTGAATGGCGGCAAAGTAATCCACAGGTTCGTAGCCCGAGTATTTGTCGCCGTCACCAGAAAGGGGCGATACACCTACCAGGGTTGCCTGCTTTCCCAGATGATCCGCCAAGGCCTGCATGATTGCCAACACACGTCCCTTGTAGACTCCGACTTCCAGAAAACGAAAGGAGGTGGGTGCCTGAAGTGCCGCCAGATACCAATGCCAACAAAATGGTAGTTCTCCAAATCCCTCGGTTTTATCAAAAAGAGCCTGAATCGCCGGAAGTTTTTCATGTACGAGTGTGCCAAAGCGCTGATAAATCATGGCGTGCTTTTGCGCCATGGGGATACGCGGATCCTTGTAAAATACCTCCACATCTGCAAGTGATTCCATTTTTATGTATCCCTTGCAGAAACCCTTTACATGGAGACAATTGGCGCGATTGCAGCAGTCGGTGGAACTGCATGGCTAAGTTCCTACTTTACCAATAAAACTGTAGACTCCCCCTGGTATTCCTGTATTCGTCCCGAGTGGGCCCCCGTTGCCATTGTCTTCCCTATTGTCTGGACTACCCTCTACATTCTCCTGATTGTAGCAGTACGTACCTCTCTTCTAGTCGACAATGCTGTCGTTATTGGTCTACACGCTGTGAATCTGGTACTGAATGTGGCGTGGTGTTGGACGTTTTTTGCACGCAAAGAAGTTCCCAAGGCAGTCGGTGTTTTGCTAGCAAATCTTCTGACTGCTGTGGGAATCGTCGGACTTACACGCTCCAATGTAGTTTATTGGTGCATGGTTCCCTATATTGCATGGCTCTCGTTTGCAACCCTCCTAAACGTTCAGTCTGTTCCAAAACACAAGACCTGCCAATGAAAGCCGCTATTCTCCTCTGCGGACAAATGCGAACCTTCCGCGCACCCGATGTCCTACAGTCGCTTCTCGCATTCTTCAAACAGTTTGAAGTATGCGATTTATTTATTTCAACATGGGATACTGTGGGAGTATCTTACAATCATGGGATGGGCGGGGATACTCCAGATTCCCAACAGTCTGTTTTCGAATCCCTGCTACGCGCCACATACCCAGGTATTAAGGGCGTGTCCGTGCATTCTCTAGCAGACTGGGAGGCCAGGCTCTCGCCAGCCTTTTCCCGTATGTATACCGAGGGATTTCAATGGAGCGGAATGAATATTAAAGGGTCAATGGTTCCCCAATTGTTTACCCTGTGGGACGCCAATCGACTCCGCAAACTCCATGAACGTCAAACCGGTTCCCGATATGATGCAGTCATTCGTTGCCGACCCGATGTTTGCATGCGTCATGATGCAGGTCGATGGATCGATTCCTTTGGGGGTATTTCGGCCATCAATAATCCCGCTAGCGGTACATTTTACCCGCATCGAATATACGATATCTTCTTTTGGGGCCCCAGTCGAGCCATGGATGCGTTATGCGATGCCTACAATCATCTTGAAATGCTAGAGGCACATTCCTTTACAAATGGTCTGCATCCCCGTGATGTTTGTCGGATTCTATTCGTACAGGCACTGATACATGGGATTCCTGTCCGCGATATTGCAGAGGATCTGTGTGTGGTTCGACGTTAACAGAACTCGCATTTCGAGAACAGATACAACAAACAATCCAGAGCCCCACAAAAAAACCCAGAACAACAGAAACTCCTACAATCCATTCAATGGAAACAGTTTGTGAATTAGGAATACATTTATAAACGCTTTGTATATATGTTATGTTATAGTCTGTTATGTTAGCTTCATGAATGGGCTGAAGAGTTCCATTCGGACAGAGCTCCATTTATAAATCACGATCAGTAAAGTTTAATTGCCAATGCCCGTTCTGAAGCTTGGCGTGCGCCGCGACTTTCTTGAAAGCAATTGGGTCATTTCGTAGAAGCTCTGCGGCTTGTGAATTGTAGGGAATAACAGCATTTGGGTGTGTAAGTAGCCATTGAATCCGTTCATACAGTGTACTAATCGTGCACGAGGGACTCCAAGGTTCATCAATGAGGTTTGAGGAATGACCGTTGGATGTAAAATTGGGGTGAAAGATGGGCGTTTCAAACCGAATACGCGGAGAACGAAAAGGATATGTCGATTCATAGTTTATGCGAACCGTGTAGTATTTGCCTTCATAGGGAGATCCAATGGGACCTGGGACAGTTAAAGTCCACCAGAGTTCATTGCCATCTTGTTTGAGTTCGGAGAGTTCCAATGAAACCATGGAACGTTCATTGAAAAGTCGTTTCCGAACAGCAGAAAAAGAGTTCATAACTAATCAATCTCTTTAAGGAAAGAGATTGATTAGCAATTTTTTTATGAAGATTGGGTTATAATTTAGGCGATCAAGGTAAATCCCAGGCGCTCGGCTACCTTGGCAACCAGGTACTGATCGTCATTGTTCCAGCCCAGATACTCATCACCCTCAAAAGTGAAGGTTCGGGATGTCAGAGAATGACCGTTCTCATCCTGGAGCACTGCGATAACAGTCACACTCTTGAAGAGTTCCAGACCTGCCACGTGAATACGGAAGGAAGTCACATTCTTCACCTCAGTCACCACGGCAGGCTGGATCTTAACACCATCTATGGGAGCGGGTGTATCCTGGTACTGCAGAGGAGTAAATTCATCACCAGGTAGTGGCATTGGACGCTCAGACATCTTATACTTCATCCGGAGAAAAAAAGAATCCAACTTTCCCCCACCAGGACAAATGGAACTTGTTCTCTGCAACCAAAAGCAGTCATTCCCTTTACAACCTGCTCCGGACACATGGCTTCATTTACATTCGGTGGCAACCGGTGCATCCCTGGCAGCCGGTGCCATCGCCTATACTCTTACACATGCTGCAGGAACGGCAGCTACAAAAACAACCGCCCATACTGTTTCCATAGTAGGATCAATACTCGCGCATGGAACACGACTTGTTGCCGGTGATGCCGCTGGAATTGCAGTACAAGCAGGTAGTTCCACAGCATCCTTTGTCATTCAAGAAGGCGGTCAGACAGCTACCCAAATAAGTGCTCTGCTTGCATCCTCTGTTGCCGCAGTCGCAGTGGGATCGTCATTTCTCCTAGGAAATACAATTTACCAAATCTATAAAAAATCGAGATTTAGTATACCTCTCCAAGAACCTGTTTCGGATGGTTTCTCAATGATAGAACATATTGAGGAAATAAATGATGACATACTTTTGTTGGAATTTAGCACCATCTCCAGCCCCGAGGCTGCTGTAGGAGATACAGACGTTCCAACATTGTCCCCTCCAGCTCCGGAATCCATGCCTGTAGCGTCTTCTGAATTATATCCCAATGTTCTTTCAATGGAGGCCCCCATACATCCGGATCCACCTTGTGTTTCCACATAAACTTAGTCTTTTTTTCGAGCGCCGGATCATCAATGCTATATACAGGACCTTGCGGGGGCACCATAAAGTTTTGAATGCATGTATCATGTGTACCCACGACTTTTCGAAATGCCAGAGCTAATAGGATTTCGCAACCATGTGTGGGAAGCAGTGCATCGTTCCAGGGATGATGGAATTCCTGCAATGGGACTTCTGTGGGCGGGTCAAAGGGAGAAGAGGCAATGCCACGTTCCAGTGTTGTATAGTCAAAGAGACAATCCCATACCAGATAATCCCCATGGAGTTGCATGTTGGCATGCGGGAGTCCTAGGCGTTGCTTGAGATCCTCCGATTTCCTACATCCTTCCCGTTCCATTGCAGAAACAGGACCTTTGACAACAATTTGACCGGCTGGCGTAGTCGCAAACCAGACACGTGGTTTTCCACGCCCTGTTCTAAGTTGGGCTTGGAGTATATTGGTTGCAGTGGGAAACAGGGCATGTGGAAAGGACATGGTAGTACCTGAGAAGGGGTCGCACCTACGGTGTTGCGATTCAAATTTTTCCAGGGTTCTAAACAAGATGGAGTCGAACATTGTGGAATTATTTGAGCGTGTCTTTTCCAATCCAAAAACCCGTGATAATTATCTGAGTCGCCTCCGAGGTCTGTTGCAAAAAATAGAGGGTACCACACTTCGTGCGATTGCCGAGAATCCAACAGAATATTATCCACGTATCCAAGCAGCCTACCCCTCTCTTACAACGCGCAAAAATGTTCTAACAGCCTTATTGGTGTTGTTTCGTGAGGATGCTGATCTCAAGACCAAATCAGAATTGCATGCAAAGTGGAAGAAACTCCATGATGATTTGGGGCGATTTCAGGATGCCAAGGTACGTCGCAGTGAACCGGCGGCTAAACAGATTGCCAAATACACCAGTTTTGAGGAAATCGAGGCGAAGTATGAGACCCTACGAAACAAGGGAGCACACAGCACCGCCAAGGCTTCCCAACAGTTTGTCCTCCTGTCGGTTCTCGTCCATTTGCGCCCCAAGCGGGCTGATCTCGGTGCCGTCCACATCTTTCGCGAGAAAGACCCCAATCGCACCGATATCAATTATGTTGTTTTGCGAAAACGGGGATCCTCCTTTCTCGCCATGAATCTCTACAAAACCGCCCAACATTACCGAAAAGTAGAAGAAGACCTACCCGAAGGATTGGTACGGGATATAACACAGTCTCTGCAACGTTGGCCGCGTGCCTATCTCTTTGTAAAAGGCGACGGGAAGCCCATGACAAACAATACCTACACACACTTCGTCCAGCGCACCTTTGAATCCCTGTTTGGTCGTGGAACCGGTGTATCCCTTTTGCGTCATATTTACATTTCGGAAAAACTCGATTTCGATGATATGACAATGGAGGAACAAGAGGAGGAAGCACGACTGATGTTGCATACGTCGGGCCTCCAAAGGCAGTATAAATGGCCCAAAAAGACAATATGTCCCATGCTATGTAAGGATTATTTGGATAGCAATGCGGGCAAGGAAGGCAAATCTACACGAAAGCAACGAGCTGGCAGAAAGCGTCAGACGCGCCGGCGGGCAACAATTCTGCCATTGCAGTGAGTGCAGACTTCAAAAGAATAATGCGTTCTTCATCAGTCCTAACAGATTGATGTTGGTTCTGTTGAGTTTGGCAGCTTTGCTTAGATTGCTTGGATTGCCTAGATCGCCAAAGAAGTGTAGGAACTTCCTCAAGAATCTCGCTTCCCACACTCTCTGCCTCTATACTTTCATCATATGTATGGGCTTCAGATTCAACAACCTCTATATGTGGTTCTTTGCATCGTTCTGCCAACACGGCATCCCCCTGTTGCTTAAAGGTGTCCCAGACCTTCTGGTGCACCTGTTTGACAAATGTGTCTCCTAATGCCGCGGCCACTTCTGGTTTTTTTAGGAGTTTAATGAGGGCTGTTTTTGGTTTTGCAAACTTCACCTTGACATTCAAATTGGCGGGGAATCCGCGCATCCATTCGACCGTATCATGATCCACAAACTCGAGATACTCCTGTAGGGTGTGTTCTCCCGTAAATTTATAGATTTTATAGGTTAATTCAAAAAAACGTGCATGATCTCCTTCTCCTTGTAGGAGTTGTGCTGCCTGTTCCAGATTCATGTTTCTTTTTCAGGCGAGATTTGTGGGATGCCAACAACGCGCGTTCGGGATTTCAAAATTTCCTACATCCCCACTAATGATTTTAAGATGCTGGGGATCGTCGGATTAGGACCCGCAGGATGTTTGTTTTTGGCATGTCTTCCGCCCGAATGCCTTCGTTCCATCCTTGTATTTGAACGTTCCTGTGTAGGCGGGGATCTTTCGAGACTCTATGGGGATGTGGTTGCCAATCTGACTCGTGCAGAAATGACACGGGCGTTCCGATGTGTCCCACAATGGGCTACGGTTCCACTACCCATACTGGATGCATATGCCGAAGATACCTGTCCTCTGTTAGCCGATGTCTGTCTACAACTCCGCATTCTCATGAAACCTCTTTTAGCCCAGGTACGTCTTTATTCAGAGGAGGTGGAGGAAATCCAACAAGTGGTAGGTGGGTGGGTCCTAAAGACCGCCACGGGCCGACACAGCTGCCAACAGGTTGTCTTATGTACCGGTGCAGATCCGCGTGGCCTACAGTATCCCAAGCCTTCGATTCCACTTGCAATGGCCTTGTCGCCCCATGCCCTGGGTCGCTATGTGCGCGCCGAGGATCGCGTTGTAGTCTTCGGGACTTCCCACAGTGGAACCCTAGTTCTCCGCAACTTACGTCAGACTGGTTGTAAGACTACCGCCGTGTATCGCGGCGACGTCCCCTTTCGCTGGTTTCGTAATCACGATTCCGAGGGACTCAAACAGGAATCCGCAGCGATTGCGGATGAAATTGTTGCCGCAGCCTGGGGTCCCCTGACTCCGACACTCCTGTCCTACGAATCCAGCGCGGAACTTGTACGTGCTGTGGTTGAAGCAGACTATGTAGTATATGCTACTGGATTTGTGCGGCGACAGCCGCGCTGCAAGGGATTGGGAGGGGAGGATGTAGGAAGCACATACGATCCAGGGACCGCCCAAATTGCCCCAGGTATGTGGGGATTTGGTATAGGATTTCCTGCCTTGTATGAAATGCCACGGGGAGGACAGGCACCAGATGTAGGATTCCAAGGATTTGTATCCCATATTTTGAAATGTATGCCGGCCATCCTGGCATAATTCATTCGCATTTTTGTTTTACAAAGCTCACTTATGAAGGGTTCTTTGTAAAAAAGTATGAGTGTTTGGTTTTATATTTATGCATCGGCGTACAGCTGGATCTTGTAGTAAGTTCCATTGATACGGATACGCAGGTAATCACCGGCGGATCCTGCACCGGCTGTAGTTGTTGCACCGGTCAGTTCTACATCACCGAAGGTGGCAGTGGCGGTATTATAGACAATCTCCTTGGTAGTGGAGTTGTAGCCCAGGTAGCCGCCAGCAAATGTATTATCCAGGCGCACAGGGTCTACATACAGAGAGGCAGTTGTAGTATCCAGGATATTTCCAGAGGCATTCAGAGCAATACTGTTGGCAGTCTGGTTGCTGTAGCCTGCTGCAAAACCGAGGGCTACTGCATTTGTACCCTGATCGATAAAACCAGCATCACGACCAATCGCAACTGCAAAGCTTCCCTGGGAGGAGCGGCCTGCAAAACATCCTACCGCTACTGCACTACCCTGTTGGAATACATTACCGGATTCGTATCCAACACACACTGCAGAATCCTGCTGAGTGTAGCGACCTGCCCTGGAACCAATGGCAATTGAGTTGAATCCCTGACTGCTTCGGGCTGCAAAATCACCAATGGCAACAGAGTTGATTCCTTGATCCACGGTTCCACATCCGCGTCCAATTGCAATTGCCTGGGCACCCTGATTGTTGGTTCCCGCAGATGCACCTATGGCAACACATGCATTTCCAGTTGTACTTTGGCCTGCATAGTTTCCTATGCAGGTGTTTTCATTTGTATTCACGTATCTACCTGCATATGCACCCACGAAGGTATTAAATGATTCATTGTTTTCCGCACCTGCTGCAGTACCCACAAACACATTGTTGGCTCCATTGTTGGTCACATCATGGAATGTACCTGCCTGCATACCGATAAACAAGTTTGCATAGGATGCAGTTGCATCACCAGCAACACCACTACCCAGACGGATGGTTCCAGTGGAGTAGGTACCTACATCCTCGGCAAAAATCACATTGTTTGCTGCAATATCCAGAGTGTCAGTAAAGGTCTTCACACCACTGATGGTCTGGTCGCCGTTTATCAGACCACTGGGACCTGTGGGACCTGTGGGGCCTGTAGGACCCACACCACCACCACCTCCACCAGCAGTTATGGTCGAGTAGGTCACCTCCTTAGTAATATCATTGTAGTACAGACCGTATGCAGAACCATCATTTCGCACTGGGTTTACGTACAGGGATGCAGTGGTTGGATTCAATGTATTGCTTGTTGCATTCAGAGCAATACTATTGGCTACCTGATCTACTGCACCAGCGAATGGACCAATTGCAACTGCATAGTCTCCCTGTTGAAGTTGGCCGGCACTTGTACCTACTGCTACACTGCGATAGCCCTGATTGCTTAAACCGGCCTCACTACCGATGGCAACTGCCACCGTGCTTTGGCCGAACTGACCTGCAGCATATCCTATTGCCACTGCATTCGTATTCTGACTGGATTGACCTGCTAAGCGCCCAATTGCCACTGCATTTTGTCCCTGATTGGAGTATCCAGAATTCAAACCGATTGCTACAGCATTGTCTCCTTGGCTTGAGTATCCAGCCCATTGTCCGACTGCAACAGCTTGAGTTCCCTGATACATACGTCCAGCAACATTTCCAATTGCAACACATGAAGTTCCCTGACCGGTCTCACCGGCCTGGTAGCCCACAGCAGTTGCAAATCCTCCTTGACCGTTGTAGCCTGCAAAGGATCCAACAGCAACGGATGCACCACCTTGATTGGTGTATCCAGAGATTGCACCTATAGCAACGGAATATCCTCCTTGTTGGTTGTTTGCTGCATCCTGACCGATTGCCACAGAGAAATTCCCCTGTTGATTATTTCCAGAACCAGTACCAATTGCCAGAGTGTTGTTTCCCTGGTTAGATACACCAGAAAAAGGACCAATTGCGAAGGAATAGGTGCCCTGTCTATCACGACCTGCATTAGTTCCAAGAGCCATAGACGCCTCGCCTTGACCGTAAGCACCTGCATTCTGACCGATTGCAATGGCCTGGTTGTACTGAGAAGAGCGACCTGCACCTGCACCAATGGCTACAGCAGAACCAGCTGGACTCCAGTAAATAAGACCCTGTTGAGAATAACCTGCATTCGAACCAATTGCCACACAGCCAGCATTATTGCATCCATAACCGGCCTGGTATCCTACAGAAACTGCACCAGTTGCATTAGAGAATAGGCCTGCCTGGGATCCTAAAGCCACACTGTACTGTCCTGCAAGAACATTACCGGCGAAATCACCGATTGCAACACTGTTTGCGACTTGATTTGTCTGGCCTGCCGCTACACCAATGGCGATTGCACGATTGCCCTGATTTGCATTTCCTGCGGAAGATCCAATTGCAATTGCCTCTGCTATTTGGCCGCTGTTTCCTGCTGTTGCACCAATTGCAATTGCATTGGATCCTTGGCTGACTTGAGCTGCGTTGGAACCCATCGCAATTGCATTAACACCTTGGTTGCAGAAACCAGCCGAGTTACCTATTGCAATAGCTGCAGTCTGCTGTCCGGAAAATCCACAGGTTGTTCCGACCGCAGTGGCACGCTGTCCCTGTCCCTGCTGACCGCAAGAATTACCAACAGCAGTTGCACGGGCACCCTGACGATCACGACCCGCAGTCTGACCTACAGCAGTTGCTAGGAAACCCTGGTTGTTTGCTCCACAGCTATAACCCACAGCGGTTGTTAGCCAATCCGATGTTGAATTCTGAGCGAATGCACCCACAGCCACACCACCCACACCATCATTTAATATATTCGCACCAAAAGACTGATTGTACAAACCGGCATACAAGCCAATTGCTACGGACTGTCTAGCCTGGGTTACATTGCCAGCTCCATATCCGATTGCAATACTGTATTCACGCTGTTTTAAAGCACCTGATTCCTGACCGATTGCTACACTACCAGTTGTCTGCGATGAATAACCGGCCCATGTACCAACTGAAACACAACTAGTATCCTGAGCGGTATTACCTGCAAAAGCACCGATTGCTACGGATCGAGGAGCCTGGTTGGACTCACCTGCCTCGGCACCAATGGCAATGGAACTCAGACCCTGACGAAATGCACCAGCCAAATACCCCACAGCCACAGCGTAGGAACTCTGGTAATCCTTTCCTGCACCTGCACCAATTGCCACAGTACCATCGCCAACAGTTGAAACACCTGCTTGCCATCCAACTGCAACAGTTCCCATTCCAATTGAGGCCTGACCGGCCTGGGAACCCAGCACAATATTTGTACTCTGGATTTGATAGGAAGATCCGTCAAAAAATATGGAATCACCATAAGCTGTTCCATTGTCAAAGGAGGTACCTGCACCAGTAGGACCTGTTGCACCAGCAGCACCAGCAGATCCAGTAGGACCGGTTGCACCCGCACCAGTTGCACCGGTAGGTCCATCAATACCATCCAGATTTACATTATACACAGCTGAACCTGCAAATGTACCACCAATATTAATAATTCCGTCAACAGTCAGTGCACCAGTACCAGAGTCATAGGCAGACACAGTTCCCTCAAACCGAGCAGTTGCATCAGTGGATTTCACTACTACTACGGAATTTCCCGCAATGTATGCCAGGCCGGTTGCAACAGTCAAAACCACGCTACCACCCTGTGTAGGAGTAATTGTGGTAGCCGAGGATTGAGTATTGAAGCGATCACCAGCGGCACCGGCAATACCAGTAGCACCAGTTGCGCCAGTTGCTCCGGGACCTGTGGGTCCTGTCGCACCGGTAGTTCCAGCACCACCAGAACAAGTACCTGCAGCACCGCAATAACGGGCAAGGTAATCACGGATGTCGTCTAGGTTACTCATGTTTATACTAGGGTTTTACAAAAAAAAATAGGAAAGACCGCGCTTTTAAATATCATCAATATTCAATTCCTCTTCTTCCTTGGTTTCACTGAAATCAAAGATATCACCTCCTTCTTCTGCGGGAGAATCAGATGCCGTCAGAAACCAGGAAGGTATTTCACCCTCCTTCTCCATCTTGGCCGCCTGCTGACGTGTAAGAACTCCAATAATATCAAATCGCTCAATCTTAGGAACTGGAACACCATCCGCACCAATGGCCGCCTTGGTTTCAAAATCACGACCCGATACAACTACAATATCATCCGTGACAATAGGTGTAGAACCACGACGTGCCAGAGCTGTTTTAATCTTTGCGATTCCCTCACGCTTGTTGGCAAGAATGATACGTACATGACCGGCACCTAGATGACGTAAAACACGCGCAAATTGTGTATCCTCCAGATCACCATCCATGGCTGCCGAAACAGTCCTGGTATTAATCATCTGACGCTGCGATGCAGTAATACGCCCCTTCTTGCTAGACTTTCCCATTGTAAGATGTGTAGAGGTAAGAACGTATAAGATCAAGTATGAATATGCGATACAAATACCAAAAAAGACAGAGAGTATATTCAATTTTTATGCAGGAAGTTCAGGGGCTTCGCGCAGACCCGCAAAGTTTGCCTTCTCTCGCCAGGTATATGTGCTCTCGGTATTTGGCACAGTTCCCTCGGCATCAGAACTCTCACCCTCAGAACTCTCACTCTCAGATGCCTCAGATCCCTCACCCTCATCCTCAGAACTCTCACCCTCAGAACTCTCCACCTCAGAACTCTCACCCTCAGAACCTTCCGCCTCAGAACCCTCGGTATCCTTTTCATTCGAATCAATCAGCTTCTTTCTTACAAGCGCAACATACAGTGCAAGGGATGTCAGCGAAATCACAACACTTCCCATACTCGACACAAGGAATGTAGGGTTTGTCATGATCTCTCCCATGGATCGAATAAACATGGAAATCATGTAAAATGCAAGGAAGAAAGCAGTCATAGCAAACGAACAAATGGCTGGTGAGAAGAAGGACAGAATAAAGCGAATTACATTGTTGTTTGTAGAACTCCAGATGAGTGGCATAATCCCTACACCCATCCAGCCGCCATACCCCATCGACCAAAAGACCAGATTCTGTAGGGAAAACTCCTGTGGAGCAGGGCATACATTGGAATAGGAAAGAGTCATCGTAGGAAGCTTTGAAAGGATTGGTACGATAGAACGGAATATCCCTCCCTTGCCCCACCACACCAACCGTCAAATTTTTACACATGGAATCAGAAAACGTATCATATACAGTAGAAAAGTTGAAAATGGTCGCCGCGTAACTTCCCGAACTTTAAGTCGCGTCTAAGAACAGATCTGGCATGCAAGAACTCCTTACACCTCCTCCTGTACCTCGTAAACGTGCCAAATCCTTCGATTCTGCTCGACCATCTCTACAGGATGCATCGACAGTCCCTCTGTTGCCCCTCGCCAAACGCAGGGAACTAGAAGAGCCCCTGCTAAAGGAGAATCCCCATCGGTTTGTGCTGTTTCCTATCGAACATAAGGATGTATGGGATCTTTATAAAAAGGCCGAGGCATCCTTTTGGACCGCCGAGGAAATCGACTTGGCAAAAGATACGAAAGATTGGGAGTCCCTGTCCGCCAATGAACGCCATTTCATTTCTCATGTGCTTGCATTCTTTGCGGCCAGTGATGGAATTGTCAATGAGAACCTGGCAATGAACTTTAGCAACCAGGTCCAATGGGCGGAAGCAAGGTGTTTCTATGGGTTTCAAATCATGATGGAGAACGTCCATAGTGAGGTCTATTCCCTCCTAATTGACACGTACATCAAGGAACCCGCTGAGAAGGACCGGCTTTTCAAGGCAATCGAGACCGTCCCGTGTGTCAAGAAGAAGGCGGATTGGGCCATTCAATGGATGGAATCCGAGGAAGCCGACTTTGCCTCACGTCTTATGGCCTTCGCATGTGTCGAAGGCATCTTCTTCAGTGGTGCCTTCTGCTCCATTTATTGGCTGAAAGAACGTGGCCTCATGCCTGGACTCACAACCTCCAATGAATTCATTTCCCGCGATGAAGGAATGCATACCGAATTTGCCTGTCTCCTTTATTCGAAACTCAATCATAAGCTGTCAAAAACCAAGGCACACAAAATGATCCGTGAGGCGGTCCGGATTGAACGCGAGTTTATAACCGATGCACTCCCGTGTGCTCTCATTGGTATGAATGCCAAACTGATGGGACAATACATTGAGTTTGTAGCAGATCGCCTGTTGGTCCAACTGGGATATCCGAAGATTTGGGGAGTCGCATGTCCTTTCCCCTTCATGGAACGCATTGCGCTGGAAGGAAAGACCAATTTCTTTGAGAAACGGGTTGCCGAATACAGCAAGGCAGGTGTTGGAAAATCCCGAGAAGCCATGACATTCGCAACCGATGCGGACTTTTAGAAAAAAAATGAAGCCCCCCTTTTCGTCCCAGGTCAGGATGTGCCCGCCTAGATTTCTTTCGGATCCTTTCAAGCTTTCCTTTCAAGATGTCTTCTTCCAATACTCTTTACCTGTATATCAACCACAATGTTGAGAAGACCAAGTTTGACCGCATTGCAATTTCCAAACAGGCTGACGAGCAGTACACCGTACATTACAAGGGTGATTGTACGACAGAAACAGTTGGAGATGTGAAGGTAATGGTACGTGTTATGGAGAACCATCATGATCTTCTGGATTACGTAGAAGATATGATGGATCTTCTACTACACGACATCGATACTTCTACCGTATTTACCAGCATTGATGTCATCATTCCTTGTGTTCCGGTTGTTGCTGTGAATCCCAAATGTGATGCCATTAAACAGATCCTGCTGAGGAACATCCGTTCTTGGACGAAGAGCTCGTCCAAGAACTAAACCAGAAACCATACAAAACCCACTCACAAAAATAAAAAACAATGAATAACGAAACCTATCGTTTTTCAATGTAAAGACTGTCATTGATAGAATTCACAAAGATGCGATACTTCGGTTTGCAGGATGTGGAGGGTGTTCGTCTCGACAAGAAACTCGATGATTTGTTTCAACAAAAGACCAATGGATTTTTTGTTGAACTAGGGGCGAATGATGGTTTGCGTCAGAGCAATACGGCGTTTTTTGAGTTTTTCCGAGGATGGCGGGGAGTGCTTGTAGAGCCGTCTCCGCAGGGCTACCGTTCCTGTCAGATCCATCGACCCAACAGTCGCTCCTTTCACGCTGCCTGTGTCTCCCCATCCTTTTCTGGAACAATAGTGGAAGGTGATTTTACGGGTGATTTGATGTCAAGTATTGCCGGAAAACGCCTCGGTTCTCCTACACGGATCCAAGTTCCTGCCCGTACTCTTACATCCATTCTCGATGCTGCTTCCGCTCCTGCCTCTTTTGACTTGCTTTCCCTCGATACAGAGGGATATGAATTGGCTGTGTTAGAAGGCCTGGACCTTTCCAGGTATCGCCCACACTACATGGTGATTGAAATATATACTTGGGATTTTGAGGCAATCTGTGAGTTCCTACACAAAAATGGATATGAACTCGTATGTAATTTTAGCGGGTATACAAAGGAGCGCCATCCGCCATGGGATGGAACACACAATGACTACTTGTTTAAGGATGCTCGGTAACCAAGGGCTCCTTCTTCTTGCGTCCCTTGCCCTTGGGTTTGACAGGAGTCTCTGTAGAGGTCTCGGTTGTATCGGTGGTTGTTGAGATTGTTGGAGTTGCTTTCTTGCGTCCCTTGGGCTTGGCAGGAGGTACTGTAGGGGTCTCTGCAGTCTCTGCAGTTGTTTCGGTTGTCTCTGCTGCAGTAGCTTTCTTGCGCCCCTTTGGTTTAGTTGCAGCAACATCTAGAACATCGAGGACTGCCATTGTTTTCTTGCGTCCCTTGGAAGCCTTTGGCTTTGCAGGAACCTTACAAGGAGTCACCTGGTTGAGATCTGCTAGAACATCTACGACTGCCTCTGTAGCATCTGTAGCAGGTTCTGGAACTACCTCTAGTGAAGGCTTATCCTCCACAACACCTACATTCTCCCATCTATTCTCCTCTGCAAGGGAGGCAACAGGAGAGGCAACTGGCGAAGGCTCGGCCGTGGGAGGCGGTGCAATTGGTTCTGGTGTGTCTGCAATCGGCAGGAGCGAACGATAAAAGGCATCGACCTTCGGATCTGCCTTGACACGTGCCGGCTGAAAATTCCACACATACAGACTCTCCAAATCCCGTACGCGACTCAGAGCAACATAGGCCTGTCCGCATTCAAATGTAGAGGATCCAATGTCAACGAGGGCGCAATCCAGGGTGGCCCCTTGGCTCTTATGGATCGTCACGGCGTATGCAACTCGCAGAGGAATCTGTAGGCGTTTCAGGGCCGCCGAGTCATTCGAGACCCATTCAATGGGTTCAATTCCGACAGGGTCGCCATGTAGGAATTGGACGATCGGAATCCCATCGGGCCGAAATCCCACGACAACACCACGGGATCCATTTACCAATCCCTTCTCCATTGCCATGTTGTAGACGAGCATAACCTGGCAACCTTCACACAGTTCCAGAATCGGAACATAGGAGGAATCGGCGTCCATGCGTTGCACCAGGCGTTCCAACAGTTCTCCTGTCGGAATCTCGGTGTGTGCGTCGCCCTCTGGTCGTTCCACGACCGTTTTCGCCTCGTATGTATGAATCGGCTTCTCCAGGGCAGCCAGGTTCGCCTGGTTAATCGTATCGACATCGGCGTTCTTGGAGAAGAGAAGGGTGGGACGAATCATCTGTTGGCGCCAATTGAGTCCCTGGCGAGACTTGAGAATTTGGATTGATTCCTCGGACAGCCGGCCCACACGGGCTTCATTCAGAAGTTTCTGGAACGCCTGATCCGTCTGGCGTTCAATGCGGCTCAGAAGAACCGGTGTGAGTTTGGCCGCCACCCAGGCAGGCGACTCGAATGCAAACCGTGCTGCGGACATGTCCTTGGAAACCGGTGGCAGCTGGTAGAAATCCCCACACAGAATGAGTTGCAGGCCACCCCATGGCTGACAGCCCCCGCGCACCCGTTTTCCCACCTGACTCAACTTCTCAAACAGATCCGGTGGCATCATGCTGATCTCGTCCACCACCAGAATATCGGCGCGTTTCCAGCGCTTCTTGGCAAACGGGGACTTCAGAATGTCGGCTGCCAGGGCTTCCGCGGTTCCACGACCGAGACCAATGCCCGCCCAGGAATGCAGGGTTTTCGCCTTGGATCCCAACAGAAGCGCCGCGCATCCCGTCATTGCTGCGACATCACACACAAGACCGGCCTTGGACGCCCAGGCTACAATGGCCGCTACCAGAGTGGATTTGCCACTCCCTGCAGGACCCGAAAGGAAGATATTCTCACGCCGCTGGACGGCCTCCAGGGCCGCCTGCTGATCGGAATTCAGACGCACTTGCATGTTGGAAATGAATGGATGAATGGAATACACGGGTTTCCTTAGGCCCCCAGTGGCGTCAATTTTTTGGTTGTTTTTATCGGCGACGTGTTTGTCGTTTTGTACGTTTTATGCGCCTTGTTGTTCGTTTTCCTCCCATTGCGGA
>JACCDW010713222.1_pt1 | contig 17401 bp, 18 predicted proteins | sample 7449781 | NCBI WGS metagenome assembly JACCDW01 (sample SAMN15323449, study PRJNA562643) | freshwater metagenome | isolation source: river surface water | place: USA:Blue River Watershed | collected 2017-08-18
ATCCCGGCCGCGGCGTGCGGCGGCGCGCAGGTCCTCGGCAGCTTCGGCGGCGGCCATCAGCTCTTCTCCGGCGGCGGCACCATCACGTGCGACGTCGAGGTCGCCCAGGGCGGCACCTATGCCCTCGTCGCTAAGGTGGCCACCGTGCAGGACAACCCCAAGGTGAAGGTCTCCGTCGGCAAGGCCGCGCCGGTCGAGCTCACCATTCCCTACACCGTGGGCAAGTGGGAGAAGACCCCGCCCGCCACCGTGATCTTGGCGCCGGGCAAGAACACCCTGCGCATCGCCCGCCCCGACGGCAGCCGCGGCCTCAGCATCCGCGAGCTCGTCCTGACTCCGGTCAGGTAACCTCTCCGACCTCAGCGGGGCAAGCCTTCGCCGGGCCGGGGCGGTCCGTGGCTACGGTGGCGCCGAGCGCGGCCTGCCCGCAACGATGGACGGGGAGGCGAGGGGACGGCTACTCCGCGATCCGCGACCGCGTTTCGGGCGGGAGCGTCCGGAGGTCGGCGTACTGGACGACCCGTCCGTTGGTGAACTTGACGTAGTGGATGTCGCGGTAATTGCCCGGCTGGCGACGCCAGAAGCTCCGCCAGACCTTGTAGGTCAGGTACTCGCTGCCGCCGATCGTGGTCGTGGTGCGGGCCTCGCCCAGCACGGCGACGACCTCGGCCTTGGTCATGCCCTCGCTGATGCCCTCGATGCGGCTTGGCCCGCCGGAGCAACCGGCGAAGAGGAGGGCGAGGCAGGTCAGGAGCAGGGCGATGGTCGGGCGCATATCAGTAATTGGTTTATTCAAGAGAGGAATGTCCATCCGGAAAAGCTCCGCGGGGAGGGGGCGGAACGGCGCCAAAACGAAGGGCCGGCCTCGAGCGAGGCCGGCCCTTGACCGGGCGTCGGCGGGGTCGTTCAGAAGCTGAACGCCGCGCTCAGGCTGAAGCGGGAGTCGTCGTATTGCCCGATGTACTTGCCCAGTCGCGCCCCGAGGAAGAAGTGCTCGGTGAAGTGGTAGTTCACCCCGAGGCTCAGTTCGGCGAAGTCCTCGGCGTAGAGGGTGTTGTCGTAGACTTCGAGGTTCGAGATGAAGTAGCGGGCGCGGGCCACCAGCGTCACCTTGTCGCCGAGGGCGGAGCGGAAGCCGAGGCCGAGGCCGACCATGTTGTTGTCTTGGTAGTCGAGCTGCTGCTGCGCGAAGCCGAGGTCGATGTCCAGGGCGGTCGCCGTGCTGGTGTGGATGCGGAAGCCGATGCCGACGCCGATGATGTCATTGGAGCCGATGTCGTCCTTGCCGCCCAAGGTGGCCAGGGCGAAGAGGTAGGGGACGCGGCCGAGGGCGACGGATGCGTCGACTTGGGCGGCGGAGTAGCCGCCGCTGCCCCCGACGTAGCCGAGGCTGACGTTGTTGTAGGTGGCGCGCAGGGGGTCGAGCGGATCGCGGGCGGCGGCGTGCGCGGAGGCGGTCAGGAGGGGGGCGGCGAGGAGGAGGGGGAGCAGTTTTTTCATAGCCCCTCCTGCTTAGGGCGGCCGGGGCCGGACTCAATATTAAATATAAGTGTACTGGAGGAAGCCGGGGTCACGACCCGTCCCGCGGAGCCCGGCCCAGCAGCGCCAGCGGCGTGAGCATGAACGCCGTCGTTATCCCGAAGCTCAACGTCAGGCCGAGCCAGCGGAGGGCGGGCAGGGTGCAGACGGCGAGCAGGCCGAACGAGAGCAAGGTGGTGAGGCAGGAGGCGAGGACCCCGGCGAGGGCCGATTTCGAGCGGTCGCCGCCTTCCCAAAGGAAGATGGAGTAGTTGACGCCGACCCCGAGCGTCAGCAGCAACGCCATCAGGCTGAAGACCGAGAAGGGGACGCCGCACGCGCCGGCGAGGACCGGCGCCCAGACCACCCCGAGCACGGTGGGCAGGAGGAGCAGCGACGCGCGGCCGAGCCCATACCGCGCGCTGAGGACGGCGAGGGCGAGCAGGCAGGCCAAGGTCATCCAGCCCATGCCTTGGCGACGGACTTCGCCCAGCAAACGGCTGATGGACCAGGCCTTGTCGACGAGCGCGGCTTCGGGGTGGGCGGCCAGCTTCGCCCTGAGCCCGGCGTCGTCCCTCACGTCGCGCAGGGTCACCACGTGGAGGACCTTGCCCCCATGGTCGAGGCGCAGGTGGCGGAACGGCGTCGCTTCGGGCAACGCCAGGAAGCGTCGCAGGTCGATCGTCGCGGCGGTGGGCTCCCAGAAGCCCGGCGGCGGCGCGAAGCCCAGTTCCCCGAACGACGCCTCGAGCCGGTTCCTCTCCCGCGCCAGCGCGGCGCGGTACGCTTGGGCCGAAGCCGCCTGGCGGGCGGCGGACGGGACGATCTCGGCGAGCGCGGTCCATCCGGACAGGAGGCCCAGGCGCCGGCATTCCTCGAGGGTGGGGCGGAGCGCTTCCTCCACGCGGAGGCAGGCTTCGTCCGTCCCTTCGGCGGGCCGGATCAGGATGAACTGGTGGGCGTAGTCCGCGCCCAGCGCCCGTTTCACCGCCGTCTCCTCCGCCGCGAGCTGCGGGGGACGATGAATCAGATTGCGCACGTCATCGTCGCCGGGAATCCGGACGGCCAGGAACAACCCGAGGCCGAGGGCGGCGAAGGCGACCGCGAGGGCGCCTCGCCCCAGCCTCGCGCTGAAGGCCCGGATGCGCGCGGCGAGGCGCCCGAAGGCATCCGATACCCGGCCCCCGCGCAGCCAGTCGCCGGCCAGCGGCCCCGCCAGCATCACGGTGAGAAACGCGGCGGACAGTCCGGCGAGGGCGAAGACGGCGATCTGGCGAATCGAGGGCAGCGGCACCAAGGTCATGGCGGCGTAGCCGAGGAGGCTGGTCCCCAGCGCCATCGCAAGTCCCGGCGTGACGCGGCGAAGCCAATCCGTCCGCCCGTCCGCCTCGTCCGAAAGCCTGGCGGAGATGAGCTGGATCGAATAATCCGAGACCTCGCCGATGAGGCTCACGCCGAAGACGATGGTGATGAGGTGGATCTCGCCGAAGGTCGCGAGCACGGCGGACGTCCCGACGACCACCCCGACCACGATGCTGATGGCGCCGGTCGCGAGCATCGAGAGCGACCGGAAGACGAGCAGCATCAGCAGCAGCACCCCGACGGCCGACCCCAGTCCGATCCGGTCCGTGTCTTCCCGGGCGCCCGTCTGGGCCGCCTCCGCGTAGAACACCCCTCCCATCCGGCGCAGCTGCGCGGTCGGGTGGAGGGCGCGCATCGACCTTTCCGCTTCGGCGACCGCGCGGACGACGGCGACCTGGGCCGGGTAGTGATGGGAATCGGCGGCGAGCTCGAGGATGACCAAGGTGGCGACGCCCTCCGGGACCGCGGCGTTCAGGTAGCCGTCGTTCCATTGGAGGTCGGCCTGCGGCCAGGGCATCGCCTTGACCCAGGCCGAGGCGAAGCCGAACGGGTCGTCGCGCAGCGCGATGGTGCCGGTCGTCGAAAACGTCCCATAGCTCCGCGCGAGGAACGATTGCCCGAGGTCCGGCGCGGGCACGGGGGCGAGCGTAGGGCCGGCTTGCCGGTAGAACTCCGTCACGGCTTTGATGCCGGGCCGGGGCACCTGTGCCCGGACGTGCGCGAAGGCCTGCGAGCCGGCCAAGGAAGCGGCCAGGGTGGCCGTCGCCCGGTTGGCGTCGGCCGCGTCTCGTCCGACCACCAGCAGGAACGCCCGGTTCCCGCCGGCCTTGGCGAGATGGGCCAACGCCGCCTCGGCCCCGCCGTCCTGGGTCTCTTTCGGCAGCAGGGCGAGGAGGTCGGTGCGCACCGCCCCTTCCCGCTGCAGCTGGCCCGCAGCCCAGGCGGCCATGACCCCGATCAGGGTCATCCAGCCCAGCAGCCAGCGCAGGCGGGTCATCGGGTGGCGCCGAAGCCGCGCAGCTCGTCGGCGTCCAGGGGCGGAGCGGTCCGAAAGCCGGAGAAACTCAATCGGATCCGTCCGCCCGAAGCCTCTTCGACCAGGATCTCCTCGAGGTGCTCGCCCAGCCGCAGGGTGATCGCCGCGATCACCTCCTTGGTCTGGGCCGACTTGGGGTCCAGCCGCACGTGGAGCTTGCCGTCGCGGCGCGCGGCATGGGCGACGAAATGCTCGGACAGGGGGCCGAAGTCGCCGCACAGCACGGCCTGCACCATCCGTCCGATGCGGGCCTCGAGGTTGCCGGCCGGCTGGGCCGTCCGGGGCAAGGCGATCACCCGCGTCGCCTGCGCGAAGGCGGGCCGAAGCGTCCGGAGGATCACGCCGTGTTCGGCCGCGACCACCAGCTCGCCTTCGGCGCGCATCGGTTTCGCCACGTCCGGCAAGGTCTTCTCCTGGGTGAACGCGGCGCGCAGCAGCGGGGGGCGGGGTAGGGCGGCCAGGGCGGCCCGGCAGGCCGCCTCGTCGAGGCCGCCGTCCGTTTCCGCCCGGCCGTCCGCGCCGAGCGACAGTAGGAGTAGCAGATATACTGTAGAAACTCGTCGCATGGGGTGGCCCTGACCGCGGATACCCATCGGTGCCAGACGGCGGAAAGGTTTGCAAGCCTAGCCGCCCCGCGTTCTCTCGCCCGCATGCCCCGCTTCAGCGCCTTCCTGGTCCTCACGCTCGCCCTGCTGGCGGGTTGCCGTCGCCTCGACCAGGAGTACGCCAAGGCCATCGACGTCCTGGTCCTCGGCAAGGCCACGAAGTCGGCCGCCGTGTTGGAGTTCGGCGCGCCCGTGGGCGGTTCGGTCGAGGGTAATCGCGAGACCGTCGTCTTCATCCCGCTCGCCAAGAGTTCCCGCAAGGCGGTCACCAGGATCGTCAACGGAGTCGAAACCAAGGAGGAGACCGTGGTCTCCACCCCGGGGAGGCTGAAGGTCACCATGGTCTTCTTGGCGGGTTGCGCCGTCTCCGGTACCGTCACGCCGGTCCGTTGATTCCGTTACCATGCGGTTCCTCGCCAGTCTCCTCCTCTTCGTCGCCGTCGCCTCCGTCGGCTGCACGTCCGTCACCGTCGCCCCCTTGGAGCCCGGCGTCAAGGAGGTGCTGGTCCGCGAAAACCCGAAGGTCTCGATGGACGGATTCCTTCCCTACGTCCGAAAGAACTTCGAGTCCCGGGGCATCCCTACGCGCGTGATCAAGGAGTCCGACGCCGCCGGCGACGCCTACGTGGTCACTTACACGGCGTTGCGCTCCTGGGACATCACGACCTACCTGTCCTATGCGGAATTCTGGATCCATCACCGCAGCGACCTCGTCGGGCATGCCCAGTACCGGCTCCGCGGCAAAGGCGGCCTGGCCTTGACCAAATTCCAGCACGTGGAGACCAAGCTGGACCCGGTCTTCGACGAACTCCTGAACCATTACCCGGCCCGCGTGACGGTCCCGGTCAAACCTTGAGCTCGTTCTCGGCGGATCGTTCGTTGGTCGTCCCGGTCCTGCGTTGGCATTACTGGGAAGGACTGGCCACGGAACTTCCCGAACTGAAGACCATCGACCCCCTCCTGCGCCGCCGGCTCAGCCCGCAAGGGCGCGCCGCGCTCGCGGTCGCCGACGTCTGCGCCCAAGGGGCCGGGACTTTCCGCTTGGTCTACGCCAGCCAGCATGGCGAACTCGCCCGGACCTTGGGTCTCATGGAAAGCCTGCGTCCCGAGCATCCCGACGGCCCCTCGCCGACCTCCTTCGCGCTGTCGGTGCTCAATTCGACCCCCGGCATCTATTCCATCGCGAGGAAGGACACTTCCCCCGGGGTCGCCGTATCGGCGGGCGCCGAATCCTGCTGGTGCGGTTTGCTCGAAGCCGCCCTGACCGCGGCCGAGGAGGACCGCCCGGTCCTGCTCATCTGCGCCGACGCCCCGGTGCCCGCGCTCTTTCGCCAAGGCGCGCCGGACCCGACGCCGATCCGCGCCTTGGCCGTGCTCATCGGCGCGGGGGGCGAAGGGCGCGAACTCGCCTTCGGCGCGGCTCCCGCCGCCGTCGCCGGGGACGCCTTGCCGGCCCTCGCGGCCGCCTTGAGCCACGGCGGCGTCTGGACGGGCGAAGCTCGGGCGTGGAGGCTCTCCGCGCGTGCCTGACCTCGGGAGATATTGGCGCACGCTGGCGACCGGACTCTGCTTCCTCACCTTCACGACCGGGGCGCTTTGCCTGTCCTGCGGCATGCTCCCCTTGATCGCCTGCGCGACCCGCGACCGAGCAGTCCTGCGCCGCCGGACGCGCTTCTTCGTGCAGAAATACTTCCGCTTCATGACCTGGCTGATGCAGGCCACCGGGTGCATCCGGCTCAAGGTCGAGGGCGCGGAGCGTCTGCGGGCGGCGGGCGGCGTGCTCGTCTTCGCCAACCACCCCACGTTGATCGACGTCGTCGTGCTGATGGGTCTCATCCCGCAGGCGAACTGCGTGATCAAGTCGACGTTGTTCCGGCAGGCCGCCCTGGGCCGGACGCTGCGTTCCGCCGGCTACATCGAGAACACCGAATCGGCCGTGCTGGTCGAGGAGTGCTGCCGGTCGATGGAGGAGGGGCGTCCCCTGATCGTCTTCCCGGAGGGGACGCGGACCACTCCCGGGCAACCCCTGGTCTTCCAGCGGGGGCCCGCGCATCTGCTGTTGGCCTCGCGGCGGCCCTTCCTTCCCGTCGTCATCCGCTGCCACCCCCCCGCCTTGCTCAAGAACCAACCTTGGTATCGGGTCCCGGATCGGCGCATCGAGCTGGAACTCGAAGTCCTGGAGCCAGTGGGCCCGGACCAATGGGAGCGGCTCGTCGCCGACCTCCCGCGTCCCCTCGCCGTCCGAAATTTGACTCGCCATCTCGAGCGGTTTTTCATGTCTGAGGATTCTCCAAGAGACGCTCCATGACTCCCCTTCGGCAAGAGATCAAGTCGCTGATCGTCTCCACCTTGGCGCTCGAGGACCTCCAGCCGGATTCCATCGACGACGACGCCCCCCTTTTCGGGGAGGGCTTGGGGCTGGATTCGATCGACGCCATCGAGCTCGGGGTGGCCATCCGCAAGCGCTACGGCATCTCCATCGGCGCCGAAGGCGGCGATCCCCGGCGCCATTTCGCCTCGGTCAGCGCGCTGGCCGACTTCGTCGCCGCCCACCGAACCCTCTAAGCAGATGACCCACGAAGAAGCCTTGCGGAAGGTCCGGGAGATCTTCGCGAAGAATTTCGGCCTCAATCCGGAGGACGTGCATCTCGCCAGCAAGCTCTATGAGGAGCTCGGCCTCGACAGCCTCGACGCCGTCGACTTGGTCCTCGAACTGCAGGATTTGACGGGCAAGAAGATCAAGCCCGAGGTCTTCAAGGGCGTGCGCACGGTCGAGGACGTGATCGCGATCGTCGTCACCCTCGAAGGCGAGGACGACGCCGGACGATGAAGGGTGGGGCGTCCGCGGCGGCGGGGGTCCTGCTCTCTCTGGCGGTGGTCGCCCTCGTGCTGGTGCTGCCCGCCCGCTGGCTGGCCTGTCCTCTGCTCTTCCTAGCCCTGGCCCTTTTCCTGGCGCGACGCCCGGCGGCCGGGACCGACCTGGCGGCGTCCGCGGCGATGGCCTGCCTGGCGGTCTGGGTGTGGGTCGCGGACAGCCAGCGGGCGGCGATGTTTTATCCGGTGATCGTCAACGCCGGGCTCTTCGGCTACTTCTTCGGTAGCCTGCGCGGGGGACCGACCGCGATCGAGCGGCTCGCCCGCCTGGAGGATCCGCAGTTGCCGGCCGACGGCGTGCGCTACACCCGCGCCCTGACCAAGGTCTGGTGCGGATTCTTCGTCCTCAACGGCGCCTGCGCCGCCCTGACGGCCTGGTGGGGGGATGCGCGCGTCTGGGCCGCCTACAACGGCGTCTTCGCGTACGCGCTGATCGGGATGTTGGTGCTGGGGGAACGACTGTGGCGTCCCCGTCTCCTCGCCGCCCATCGCCGTCTCCATGGCGACGTCGGGCCGGAGGACCTGTTCGGCGGCGGACGCGACCCCGAGTCCGTCGTCTGCCTGCGGGGCGACGTCGCCGTATCCTCGGGGCGATTCCGGGCGGAGGTCGCCGCGAAGTCGGCCGCTTTCGCGGCCTCCCCCGTCGCCGTATGGATCGTCTCCTCGGAGGACGCCTATGACTTCGCCGTCGACCTCCTCGCCGTCTGCCTGGCGGGCAAGCATGCGCTCGTGCCGCAGAACCACCAGGAGGCGACCCTCGAACTCCTGCGGACCCGCCGGCCCGAGGCGTCCCCGGCCTCCTCGGTGGTCGCCGCGGCGACCACCGGGGCGGGCGACTGGCGTCCGCTCCCCGGCGGCTTGGTTTCCTTCCATACTTCCGGCAGCACGGGCGAGCCCAAGTGCGTCACGAGGTCCTTCGACGCGCTGCTCCGGGAAGCCGCGGCGCTCGAATCGCTCTTCGGCGACCAACTGGGCGGCGCGCGGGTCATCGGCACGGTCCCGCACCATTTCATCTACGGCGCCATCTTCCGCATCCTTTGGCCGTTGCTCGCCGGTCGCGTCTTCCAGACTCAGCCCCTCGCCGATGGCTTCGCGGTGCTGGAGCTCCTGCGGCACGGCGGCGAGCATGCGCTCGTGAGCAGTCCCTCGCTGCTGGAGCGCATTCCCGCGGAGGACGTGGCCGGCTTGGCCGGACTGCGGGCGGTGTTCTCCTCCGGCAGCCTCCTCCGCGCCGAAGTCGCCCGGCGCTGGGGCGCGCCGATCGAAGTCTACGGAAGCACCGAGACCGGCGGCGTCGCTTGGCGTCGCCAGCGGGCCGGCGGCGAGGGGTGGCGCCCTTTGCCCGGCGTCGCCGTCGCCCTCGCGGAGGAGGGCCGTCTGCGCGTATCCTCCCCTTACGTCGCGACCGGCGGTGAATTGACCGGCGACGCCGCGCGCCTGCGCGGCGACGGGACCTTCGATCTCCTCGGTCGGGTCGACCGCATCGCCAAGGTCGAGGGGCGGCGCGTCTCCCTGCCCGAACTCGAGCGGCTGCTTGAGTCGCATCCGTCGGTCGAACGATGCGCGCTCATCCAAGCGGACGGCCAGTCGCGCCTGATCGGCGCCGTCGCGCTGAAACCCGGACTGCCGGAGGCCGATTACCGGGCCATCGTCGCCGACCTCCGCGCGCGGCTCGTGGCCCGGCACGACGCCGTCGTCGCTCCCCGCCGGTGGCGCTTCCTGCCCGCTTTGCCGGTGGATGCCCGGGGCAAACTCGACCAGCGAAGGCTCGGCGCGATCTGCGCGGCCGGCGTCCGCCCATTTCCGCCGGAGGCGGGTTGGCCTCATCTGCTGGCGCATCGCCTGGCCGGGGACGAGGTGGTCCTCCGTCTGCAGGTCCCGGCCGACCTCCCCCATTTCGAGGGTCACTTCCCGGGGCTGCCGATCCTGCCCGGCGTGGTGCTGCTCCAATGGGCGAAGGTCTTCGACATCTGGTTCCTCGGCGGCGCCGGGAATTATGTCGGCGTCGACAACCTGAAGTTCACCGCCGCGGTCCACCCCGGCGAGAACCTTGAGCTTACCTTGGCGCGGACGCCCGACGGCTCCGTCCGTTTCCGGTACGTGGGCGCGGTCCACCCCAAGGCCAGCGGCGTGCTCCTCCCCGCCGCCCCGAACCATGTCCTATAATCCCTGCATCATCGTCCCGGCCTACAACCATAGCCGGGCCGCGCGCGGCACCCTCGCCAAGCTCGCGGTTTTCGGGCTGCCGCTGGTGCTGGTCGACGACGGCAGCGAACCCGCCGAGGCCGCCGGGCTCCGCGCGATCGCCGAGGGCGAGCCGCTCGTGCGGCTCGTCGTCCTGCCCGCCAACCAAGGCAAGGGCGGCGCCGTCATGGCCGGCCTGCGCGCCGCCCGTCAGGCCGGCTACACGCATGCCCTCCAGGTGGACGCCGATGGCCAGCACGACCTGACGGTGCTGCCCGGTTTCATCGAGGCAGGTCGGCAGGATCCCGAGGCGATCGTCTGCGGACACCCCGTCTACGACGGTTCCGTGCCGAAGGTCCGCAAGCTGGCCCGATACCTCACGCACTTCTGGGTATGGGTCGAAACCCTTTCCTTCGCCATCAAGGACTCGATGTGCGGGTTCCGCCTCTATCCGGTCGCGCCGGTCTGCGACCTGCTCGACGCGCATGCGATGCCCACCCGCATGGACTTCGACCCGGAGGTGCTCGTGCGGCTCCATTGGCGCGGGATGCGCATGCTCTGGCGGCCCGTTCCGGTCACCTATCCCGCGGACGGTCGCTCCCATTTCCGCCCCTTCCGCGACAATGTGCGCATCAGCTGGATGCATACCCGCCTCGTCTGCGCCATGCCTTGGAACATGATCGGTCGCCGGGCGCGGGTCGGCGCCGGTGGTCCCCACTGGGCCAAATCCAAGGAGCGCGGCTCCCGCTTGGGTTTGGCGTTCACCTCCTGGGTGCACCGCTACCTTGGCCGGTGGCTCGCCCTCCCGCTGATCCCCTGCATCGTCACCTACTTCTTCCTGACCGGGGGAGTGGCCCGCCGCGCGAGCCTCGGCTACCTCCGCCGCCTGCATCGTTTCACCGGCGGCGCCTCGCCCCGGCCGAGCCTATGGAACGCCTACCGCATCTTCCTGTCCTGCGGGTTCGCGGCCCATGACAAGTTCAGCGCCTGGCTGGACCCGCTGCTGGTCTCCAAGCTCGATTTCCCGGACCTCGCCCTGATGCGGGAGGCCCGCGAAAGCGGCCGGGGCGCGTTGGTCGTCGGGGCGCATCTCGGCAACCTCGAGATGATGCGCGCCGTCGCCGCCCGCTACGGCTTCAAGGGTTTCCATGCCGTCGTCCATTTCGCGCACGCGGCCAAGCTCACGGGGACGATCTCGGAGGCGGCCCCGGCCGCCGCGCAGGACCTCATCCACGTAGGCGACTTCGGTCCCGACACCGCGATGCGTCTCCGGGAGATCGTCGACCGCGGGGAGTGCGTCGTGATCGTCGGCGACCGCACTCCGGTCAGCGAAAACGGCCAGACCGTGACGGTGGATTTCCTCGGCGAACCCGCGGACTTCCCCCGTGGTCCGTTCGTCCTGGCCGCCGCCCTGGAATGTCCGGTCTACCTTTTCTTCTGCGTCCGCCATGGGGGCGGGTACAAGGTCATGGCCGAGAAGTTCGCCGACCGGGTCGCCCTGCCGCGGGCCCGTCGGGCCGAGGTTTTGGCCGAGTTGGTCGGCCGCTATGCCCGCCGGCTGGAGCAACTTTGTGTCGCCCATCCGCACCAATGGTTCAACTTCTTCGATTTCTGGCGAACCCGCCCCACCCCTGCTCCCCATGAAGCGCGCAACTAAGTCCCCCGTCCGCGTCGGCCAGGCTCGCCTGACGATCGAGGACGTCGTCGCCGTCGCCAAGGCCGGCCGGCCGGTCGCCCTGCCGAGCTCGCCCGCGTACCGCCGACGCATCCGGGCGGGCGCGGATTTCCTGCGGCGGGTCTTGGCCGAAGGGCGCTGCGTCTATGGCGTCAACACGGGCTACGGCGACAATTGCACGACGGCGATCCCCGACGGCCTCGTCGCCGGCCTCCCCGACAACCTCATCCGGTACCACGGCGTGGGCACGGGCGCGCCCCTTCCGGCGGACGCGACGCGCGCCGTCCTGGCCTGCCGCCTGAACTCGCTCGCGTTGGGCTACTCGGGCGTCCGCCCCGAGCTGCTCGACCTCCTGGTCGGCATGCTCAACCGCGATGTCCTGCCGCGCATCCCTTCGGAAGGTTCGGTCGGCGCGAGCGGCGACCTGACGCCCCTGTCGTACGTGGCCGCCACGATGACCGGGAAGCGTCGCGCGAGCCATGCCGGCGCGATGATGGCGTCGTCGGCGGCCTTGCGGAAGGCCGGGCTGAAGCCGCTGGCCTTGGCCCCGAAGGAAGGCCTCGCGCTCATGAACGGCACGGCCGTCATGACCGGCCTCGCCTGCCTCGCCTACGATCGCGCCGCGTACCTCTCCAAGGTCGCCTCCCGCGTGACCGCGCTCGTGAGCTACGCGCTCGACGGCAATCCCGGCCACTTCGACCGCGGGCTCTTCGCGGTGAAGCCCCACCTCGGGCAGCAGCGCGTCGCGGCTTGGCTCCGGGCCGACCTCGGGGTGCGGGGCCGGGCCGAAGCCGGGCGCATCCAGGACCGCTACTCGGTCCGCTGCGCCCCGCACGTCATCGGCGTGCTCGAGGATGCGCTCACCTGGGTCCGGCGCGACCTCGAGAACGAGATCAACAGCGCCAACGACAATCCCCTGGTCGACCCCCGGACCCGGCGGATCCTGCACGGCGGCCATTTCTACGGCGGCCATGTCGGTTTCGCGATGGATGCCCTCAAGCTCGCGGTCGCCAGCGTGGCCGACCTCCTCGACCGCCAGTTGGCGCTGCTGGTGGATGCCCGCTACAGCCAGGGTCTGCCCGCCAATCTCGCCGGGGGTTCCGGCGCCGACGCCGCCTTGCGGCATGGCTTCAAGGCGCTGCAGATCTCCTGCTCGGCCTGGACGGCCGAGGCGCTGAAGCTCACCATGCCGGCCACGGCCTTCTCCCGTTCGACCGAGTGCCATAACCAGGACAAGGTCAGCATGGGGACCATCGCCGCCCGCGATTGCCTGCGGGTGCTCGAGCTCGGGGAGCAGGTCGTGGCGGCGCTGCTGCTGGCCGGCGCCCAGGGCGTCGCGCTCCGGGCCGCCTTGCCCGGCGCGCGCGCGCCGAGTCCGGCGATCCGGCGGGCTGCGCGCGACATCGAAGCGGCCCATGGCCGCCAAGGGGCCGACCGGGAGCTCGACCTGATCGTCGAAGCCTGCGTCGAACGACTGCGCAACCGCCGGGTCCCGGTCGCCGGCTGAGGCGTCAGCGCGTCCGGCGGAACACCAGCGAGGTGTTGATTCCCCCGAAGGCGAAGTTGTTGCTCACGATGTGCTCGGTCTGGATCGCGCGTTCCTGGCCGCGGATGTAGTCGAGGACCCCGCAGGCCGGGTCCGGCTCCGCCAGGTTGAGCGTGGGGGCGAACCATCCGCGGTTCATCATCTCGATGCCCCACCATGCCTCGATGGAGCCGCACGCCCCCAGCGTATGGCCAAGGTAGCTCTTCATGGAGCTGATCGGCATGTCCGGTCCGAGCACCTGGCTCGTCGCCGCGCTCTCGGCGAGGTCGCCGCGGTCGGTGGCGGTGCCATGGGCGCTGACGTAGCCGATGGCCGAGGCGGGCAGGTGGGCGTCCTCGAGGGCCATCTCGATGCAGCGCGCCATCGTCGCCGCCGTCGGTTGGGTCGCGTGGGCGCCGTCGGAGTTGGTGCCGAAGCCGATGATTTCGGCGAAAATCCGGGCCCCGCGGGCCAGGGCGTGCTCGCGCTCCTCGAGGATCAGGGTGCAGGCCCCTTCTCCGACCACCAGGCCGTCGCGTTCACGGTCGAAGGGCCGCGGCGTGAGGGACGGGTGGTCGTTCCGGGTGCTCGTGGCGAACAGCGTATCGAAGATCAACGCATGGGCCGGGGTGAATTCCTCGGAGCCGCCGGCGGCCATCATCGTCTGGCGGCCGGCGCGGATCGCCTCGAAGGAGTAGCCGATCGCATGGCTCGCCGAGGAGCAGGCGCTGCTGGTGGGGATGATGCGCCCCTTGAGCTCGAAATGCAGGGCGACGTTGACCGCGGTCGTATGGCTCATCGCCTGCAGGTAGCTGGTCGACGTGATCCCCCGCGTCGAGCCGGTCGACAGCGCGTGGCCGCAGAGCTTGATCGGATCCATGCTGCCGAACGAGGAGCCGTAGGCCACGCCCATGCGGCCATCGCGGATGCACGGGTCGTCCGCGAGTCCCGCGTCCTTGAGGGCGGATTCGGTCGCCGCGACCGCCAGTTGGGCGACGCGGCCCATGGAGCGCGTGTTCTTGCGCGGCCAATGGGGCGGGGTCGAGAAGTCGGCCACCGGCGCGCCCAGGCGGGTGTTCATGCTCTCGAACATGTCCCACTCCGGGATGCGGACGATGGCGTTGCGTCCGGCGCGGAGGTTGGCCTCGATCGTCGGCCAATCCCGGCCCAGGGCCGTGATGCCCCCCATGCCGGTCACGACGACTCGGCGGCTCATACGAGTCCTCCGTTCACGCCGATCACCTGGCGGGTGACGTAGGAAGCCGCGGGGGACATCAGGAAACCCACGACGCCGGAGACCTCCTCCGCGGTGCCGGCGCGGCCCATGGGGATGGCGGGCAGGATGTGGGACTTGTCGATGTCCTGGGTCATCTCGGTGTCGATGAGCCCGGGGGCGACGGAGTTGACGGTGATCCCGCGAGGCGCGAGTTCGACCGCCAGGGCCTTGCCCGCGCCGATCAGGCCCGCCTTGGCGGCGCTGTAGTTGGTCTGCCCGCGGTTGCCGGCGACGCCGGCGACGGAGGCCAGCAGGACGACGCGGCCGCCGTCCCGGAGCCGCACCATCGGCATGACCAGGGGATGGAGCACGTTGTAGAAACCCGCCAGGGAGGTGTCGATGACCTCGTGCCAGTCCGTGCGTTCGATCGCGGCGAAAGTATTGTCGCGCACGATGCCGGCGTTGAGGACGACGCCCCAGTAGGCGCCTTGCGCGGCGACGCGGGCCTCGAGGGCGGCTTTGGCGGCGGCGCCATCGCGGACATCGAAGACCACGAGGTCGGCCTGTCCGCCGCGGGCGGCGATCTCCCGCGCGACCTCCTCGGCCTCGGCGACGCGGGAGCGGCAGTGGATGGTCACCGCCAGGCCATCCTGGGCCAGGCGGAGGGCGATGGCCTTGCCGATGCCGCGGCTGGAACCGGTGACTAGGACGCGACGCGTTTTCATGTCGGACGTTGTGACTCGATATAGTCACGGAAGCTCCCCGGGCGGAAGACTTTAACGGTGGCCGCCGCCAGGACCTTCCCGGTCTCGTCATGGAGCGAACCGTCAAAAGCGCCGAACCCCGAAGGGTCCTGGATCTTCTCCTCGACCACGACCTTGATCGGCCGTCCCGCCGGGAAGGCGGCTTGACCCGCTTGGTAGCGCCGCGTGCCCAGCAGGACGCCCAGGGAGGGGGGCGCCCCCGGGTCGTTCTCCCTTGCCAGCAGGCTGTTGTGCGCGGCGATCGCCTGGGCGATGATCTCGATGCCCAGGAAGGTCGGCAGTCCGTCGCCGCCGGCCCAGTGTTCGGCGGGAGGCGTGTAGAGCGCCGTCAATCCCCGGGCCGAGAAGCTGGTCACCTCGTCGATGAAGACCATCGGGGGGCGATGGGGGATGAGTTCGGAGATGGGCGGGAGCGCCTTCATCGAGCGGGGCCCAGGACGAGGCTGACGTTGCTGCCGCCGAAGGCGAAGTTGTTGGTCATGCAGAGGCGCGGGGAACCCGCGGGGAAAACCTGCCCGGGGCGGGTGAAGCCGAGCGAAGGGAGGGCGGGATCCGGTTCGCCGTCCCAAACGTGCGGCGGCAGCGTGCCTTGGGTGATGGCGAGGCAGCACAGCGCGGCTTCGATGGCTCCGGCCGCGCCGAGCGCGTGGCCGGTGAGTCCCTTGGTGCCGCTGCAGGGGACGCCGTCTCCGAAGACCCTCGCCATCGCCAGGCTTTCCATCTCGTCGTTCTTCTGGGTGCCGGTGCCATGCAGGTTCACGTAGTCGATCTGCGGCGGCGCCAGGCCCGCATCCTTGAGCGCGGCCCGAATCGCCGCTTCGGCGCCGCGCCCCCGGGGGTCCGGCGAGGAGAGGTGGAAGGCGTCGCAGCTTTCGCCCGCCCCGAGCAGTTCGAGCGGTCCGGGTTCGCGCGAAAGCAGGAATACGCCGGCTCCTTCGCCGATGTTGATCCCGCATCGGTTCCGGCTGAAGGGGAGGCAACGGTTGGCGGAGACCGCCTCGAGCGAGTTGAAGCCCTCGACGGTCGTGCGACAGAGCGAATCGGCGCCGACGACCAGGACCGCGTCGGCCATGCCGTGGCGCAGCAACCTCCGCGCCGAGATGAAGGCGTTGGTGCTCGATGTGCAGGCGGTGCTGATCGCGAAGCACGGACCTTTGACGTCGAGGAAGTCGCGCAGGAAGGCGGCCGGCGAACCGAATTCTTGGACCGAGTAATCGTAATCGGGGTGGATTCGCCCGGGCGGGCTGACGAGAAGCGCGTCTTCGGCCTCGGCTATGCCGGATGTGCTGGTGCCGGCGACGATGGCGAAGCGCCGGGGGCCGACCCTCGCCAGTTCGGCGCGGAGCGCCGCAGCTACATCTTCCAGGCAGGCTTGGAGGATGCGGTTGTTCCGGGTGTCATGGCCCGGCATGCTTATGGTCGGCAGGTCTCCGGTGACCGCGCCGACGAAGGCGGGCGCGCCGCGCCGCCGCCAATGCGACGACGGACCCATGCCTGGGCCTTCCGCCCGCCGCAGGGATGCCGTCAAGGCAGCCTTGCCGCGTCCCATGGCGCAGACCGCGGAGAAGTCGTGGATGAAGGTGCGCGAGTTCATGGCTGTTGCGCCGTCCGTATTTCGATGCGGACCCCTTGGTTCGGCAGCCTGATCACCCGGAGGCCGTCATCCAAACCCTCGGCTTCGAGGACGACGTTTCCGCCTGCGCGCAGCGTCCGCTTCCGTCCCGTGACGGTCATTTGCAGGCCTCCGGTGAGCCCCTTGTCGACCGCCTCCCCGGGCCAGGAGGACAGTTGGAGCAGGGCGAGGGGAAGTTCGGCGGGAATCTTGCTCCTGGTCATCGGTCCGTCCGAAGCGACTTCATGTCCGTCGAAGCTGCTGCGGAGCAACGTCACCATCGTCGATGGTTCGAGGATCGTCAGCCGGGTCATGTCCGGCCGGTTCAACAGGTGGACGATGAACTTTCTGGCGCCATTGGGGTCGATCGCGGTGACTTCCTGCCATTCTTCGCCGTTGGGCGCCTCCGCCGGGGGACGGAGTCGGTAGGTGCCTCCGGGAAGCCGCGCCTCCCCCGGGGAGAGGCAACCCGTGAGCAGCATCAAAGACGCCAATATGCACAACCGAAGATGCATCGGGGGGAGGTTGGCGGACTCTTAATCGTCCGCAAGCATGGATGGAGTCGTGGAGAAACGGTCCGGTTCGCGTACCGGATCGTGCGCGGCCTGCCCGTCACTTGGTCCGATGGAAGCCGTCCCAGGCTGCTTGGTGCTCGGCGCGGGTGGCGTAGCCGTGCTCACCGAAGTAATCGGTGACGCGCCGGTAGGCGGTGTGGGCTTCCTGCTTTCGGCCGAGTGCTTCGTGGACCTGGGCGAGGCTGAGGACGACCAGTCGTAAGGGGGGAAGCCAGGCGGCCTTGTTTCGCTGGCAGATGTCGGTCGCCTCCCGGGCGTAGTCGAGGGCGAGGTCGGCCCGGCCGATCCGTAGTAGGTGCTGGGAGTAGCGGAACATGCCCGTGCTGCGGAGACCCTCCTGCCGATGGCGCTGGCCGTCGGCCAAGGCCCGCAGGCCGTGGCGGAGCACCTGCTCGTAGTCGCCGCGGCGTTCGTAAAGGTAGGTCATCTCACCGTGGATGGCGCCTTCCAGGAAG
>JACCDW010014037.1_pt1 | contig 17396 bp, 18 predicted proteins | sample 7449781 | NCBI WGS metagenome assembly JACCDW01 (sample SAMN15323449, study PRJNA562643) | freshwater metagenome | isolation source: river surface water | place: USA:Blue River Watershed | collected 2017-08-18
TATAATAATCCACTTATATTTTTTGAAAATAATTATCACAAAAAAAGTATATTAAATCGCGATTTGGGTGATAATTATACACAAGGTTTAATATATTTATATTATAATGAAAAATGGGAACTAATACAATTATATAATAAATCAGAAAATAATATGATGAGTTCATAAAAAAAATGATTTTTTAAATAAGATAAACTATTATTTAGAAATATATAATTATAAAAATATATATTTACGTTATTATTTTATTTATAGCTTTGTGTCAAGAAAGATGAGTGAATTTTATGAAGAAGACCTTGATATGGAAAGAAAAAATGATTTTGAAGATAAGTTTAATATTTTTAAAAATAAATACATGAATTTTAAAAATAGTTTGTATATATTACTTCAAAAATATGTAAATGAGCAACAAATTATTTTAAATAATGAAGATATTTTAAATTTTTTAAATATTCATATTATTATGAATTTAGTACTTATTTATCACGATTATTTTTTATGCCGAAAACATAGTTTATCCATTAGTGCTACACATATTATTGAAAAATATGCATATTTAAATAATAATATATCATCTTTATCAAAAGATGACAAAAATATTTATATTTCTGCATATATTTTTATTACTTCAATTTATTCTTTAATGGAATATGATGAATTTATTAATTCTATTATTGATTTAAGTAATCATTATGAATCATATTGTAAAAATGAAACAAAAAATATGGTATCAATGATTGAACTAGAAGAAACTCTTGGAAATCTGAATTTATAGTTTGGGCAAACACTTTTAATACACATTTTTTTGATAAAAAAAAATGATTTATTTTATAAAATAAATAAATATAAAAGAAAGATTATTATAAATATATAACGTAAATCAAATTATTTTTAAAAAAAAATGAGTGTACGTAATTGTCTTAAATGTATTCACTTTACTAAAAGTACTGTATTTGAATATAGTAAAAATGGAAATACTAAAACAATACAAAGTGTTTCACGTGTATTGAAATGTGATAAATTAAATTTAATATTTCAAATGCGAAATTCTGAAGAAAAAGATAACGAATCTTTATTTATTAAAAATAAATGTATTAATGCAAAACATTTTGTAGAAAGTTATGAAATTAAACCTGAAAAAGTGGTTTGTGTTGATGTTTAAAAAAAATGATTTTTTTTAAATAAAAAATATTATAAAAGAAATTAAATTATTATAAAAGAAATTAAATTATATAATATATAATTTAATTATTATTTTTAAATATTAAAAAAATGTGTAAATATTTTAAGAAATGTGAAAGATTTTGTAAAAGTAAAAAATCACATTTTACACATTGGGAACATATTAGAATATATGCTCAAAAAAATTATAGTAATTATTTGAATTATCGCACATATATTCGATTATCAAAAAATGCTCAAAATGATATTTTACATTCTCAATCTAATAATAACAAAGTTGTTGAAAAATCAAATAAAATTAATCATACTAATTTAGAGCGTTATTTAGTAACAAATATGATTCAAAAAATGATTTATGATATTGTTGATAAAATTTAATTAAAATATAAAAATATTATAAATAAATTTTATTTACTTAATCTTTTTTATAAAAACTTGAGTTTGTTTAATTCCTAAAATTTCAATTCGGTCACGGAAAGCGTGTACAAAAGCATCAATACCGCGTTTTGTAACATCATCTCCATTCCATCCATAATCATCAAATATCATATATCCTCCAACTTTTAATTTTCTAAAAGAAAGAGCACCATCTTCTAATACATATTCTGGTAAATGATTACCATCAATATAAATAATATCAAAATAATCATTCATAAATTTAGGAACTTTATCATATGAAAATTCTCTAAAAATTGTTATTTTTTTCTTATCTTCTGGAGCTAATAAATTAAGATTTTGTTTCATTGTTTCATAAATATTTGTAATTTGTCCTTTATATTCATCATAATCTTCATATTCACCATAAGGATCTACACCATATAATAAAGATTTAGGATGAGCGCCATAAGTTTTAGTACATGACATTATATTTGCTCCTAAAAATGTTCCTATTTCTAAATATTTAATAGGCTTATCTTCATATAATGATATAGGAATAAGCTCATTCCAATTATTTGTTAAACGATAATGTTGACCTTTAAAACCAGAAGGTAATATTTCTTCATTACTATATGTTTTTTCACTCATTTGTTTATTCTACATATAAAAAATAGATAAAATTATAAAATTAAACTTATAAACTATTTTTTCATAAAATATATTTTTTTTATATTTTATAAATATAAAAATATAAATTTTTTAAAATGAATACTTTTAAATATATACATATAAAAAATAATTCACAAAAACTCCTTATATATTTTAATGATATGACTCAAGTCGGATTTTCTGATCACTTTTCCCTTTATAAACAATTAAATACTATTTTTAACGATTTTGATATACTATTTATTAAAGATATTGCTGAATATTATTGGTATTTAACAATTATTGACCACATTTTACTCTTAATCAATCAATTAAATGAAAATTATCATTATCAATCTATATATGGATTTGCAGGAAGTTCAGGGTCTATAGGTTTATTAAATACATTACCTAAAATTTCAAATTTTAAAAGTGCAATTATTATAAATGGTCAAGTATCATTATTAAAAGAAGATGTTGATAAATATAGAAATTGTAAAGATTGTTATGTATTTAGTGAAGAAAAGATTAAAGAAAATTATAATAAATCTTATTTAACACCGTTAGAATATGTAAAAAATAATAGTTATAAAATACGATTTTATCATAATTCATCAGTATCAGATAGTATCAATCATAATATTTTAAAAGATAGATATAAAAATATAAAAAACTTTGAATATATTTATGAAGAACATCGGGATACTCCTTTTCACGGTAATTATTTAATTAAAAAATATAAAAATGAATATTTAGAGTTATACAAAAAATATTTTTTATCTTCATAAAAATTAAAAAACTTTTTTAAATAAATTTTTATTTTCTTTTACTTTTTTTATTAAATCAAAATCAGATTTATATATTTCATAAATCTCTTTTTTATCTTCTTCATCTAATATTATTTTTTCATTATTATTTGTATTTGAAACATTGATTTTTTGAAATGGTATTTTTAAATTTTTACATATTTTTAATTGCTCTAAATAATTTAATAAATTAAATACTTTTTTTTCCATTTCATTTTTATCATAATATATTATTATACATTTTTTATAATCTTCCTCATTTATCCACCAACTTTGCGGTCTAATATGAGTATGTGATGTAAAAGGTGTTATTAAAATTAAGTCTTTATTTTTAACAAATATTATAAAATCTTTAATATTATATTTTTGCATATTTATTAAATGAGTTTCACTATGTTTATGCTCATTATAATCTAATGAACCATATTTCCAATATTTATACATTGAAATAAATCTATCATATGGATCGCGAAGAAAAACAATTGGATTCATTGTTTGTGATGCCTTAAATTCGTGACCATTATATCTAAAATTATTTGGATAATGTACTTCAACATATTTTATAAAAGCAGAACCTGCAACTTTTGTTGGATGAATAATTACATATTTTATTTGATTATCATTTTGTTGTTGTATCATTTTATATATTAATTGTTGTTGTAATATACGTTTTTCTTTTTCTTTATTTTGTAAATAATATCTTGGATCATTATTTCTTTTCATTTTTTATTATATTTTATTTATAAAAAAAATAAAAATTATAAACAAAATATGAATATAAAAGAATTTATACTATTATTATTTAATTAAAATACTTTTAATTAAATTTTTAAATAATATATAAAAAATGGGTCGTCCTAAGAAAATTGTTCTTAATACCATTGGTACTGTTGATTCAACAAATACTACTCCAGTGGCAACACACGTTACTACACCTGTAGTAGAAACTGTTTTTACTGCAGTTGCACCTGAACCAGTTTCAGTAGCATCTGCTACTTCTGCAAATGATAAGAAATATGACATATGTTTTGCTTTTGACACGACTGGTTCAATGAGTGGTTGTATTAGTCAAGTTAAACAAAATATTCAAACCATTGTTAAAGAACTTTTCAAAAACATTCCTAATGTTCGTATTTCTCTTGTTGCTTTTGAAGATTACAATTTTGATTATATTTGGAAAGCCATTGATTTTACAAACGATGAAGGTGCATTAATTCATTTTATGACTCATCTTCACGAAGCTCATTGCATTCGTGGTTCTGATATTGGTTTTACAACACGTATTGATGGTGAAGGTATGGAAGAGTGTTATGAATATGTACTTCATAAAGTTCCTTCACTTAATTGGTCTTCTGAATCAATGCGTTCGCTTATTATTATTGGAGATGCTCCTCCTCATAGCAAAGAAAAAACTTATAACAATCTTGATTGGAGAGTTGAACTTGGAAAAGTTCGTGATAAAGGTATTAATATTTATTCAGTACATTGTCTTAGTTGGGGAAATGAACCTAAAGTAAAAGAGTTCTTCAAAACTATTGCAAAAGAAACAAATGGTTATCATTTATATTTAGATCAATTTACAATGATTCCATCAATGATGATGGCAATTTGTTATAAACAAATGGGTAGTGAACGTCTTGAAAATTATCAAAATGAACTTAAAGTTTCTGGTAGCGGTGTAACACGCGGAATGTCACAAATTTTTGATATTATGCTTGGAAAAAAAAGTACAGAACAAGTTGAAACTGAAAATGAAGCTCGTTTTGATTATCAAGCTCATAAACGAACATCATCACATAATACTGGAAAAGTTGGACGAAAGGCAACAAGTACAGGTCTTGAGAATCTCGCAGAATCAGACTTTGTACTTAAACCATCTCCTCCATCACGTTTTCAAGTAATTGATGTACCAAATGATGAAGATATTCAAACATTTTCGGCGCATAATGGACTTACATTTGAACGTGGTAAAGGATTTTATCATTTTACGAAACCAGAATTGATTCAAAAAAATAAGGAGATTGTACTTCGAGAAAAGAGTAGTGGTGATTTCTTTGAAGGAAATATGTGTAGAAAGATGCTTAATCTGATTACTTATGATGAAACAAAACGTATTAAACCAACTGATTTCCCACAATATGATATTTTTATTCAAAGTACTTCACTCAATCGCAAACTAATGGGTGGAACTAAATTTTTGTATGATACAATGGCGTAGGAGAAAGGAACCTCTTTGGGCTCGTAGAGCTGGACTTTTAGTCTCCTTTCGAACCTCCAGCTATAAAAACATTTTTTTGTAAAAAAAAATATTTTTTATATAAAGTAAATATAGTAATTATAAAATGGTAAAAACGGAATATGAAAAAGCATTTTTAGAAATAAAAAAGATTGTTAAAGACGAATTTTTTAATTTTTATTTAGTATATCGAAAGATAAAAAGATCATATCTTGGTGCGTTTCCTAAAAAAGAATTTGTAAAAGTATTACAATTATGTAAAAAATATAAAATGAATTATATTTATGAAAAAAATATTTATAAAATAAAAAATAAAAAAAGAATTATATACTTGTGTATGATATCCTACGAAAATATACCCAAAAATATTTTTAAATTGAAAAATAAAAAATATTTTACTGCTCTTGGTTTAACAATAGGATATCCAGTAACTTGTGTTAAAACATTTGGTAACCTTAAAAAAAATAATTGTGGTCACGATATTTCAATTAAATATAAATTAAAAAATAGTAATAAAAAACATACTAATGAAGTAGGAGAACAAGTATATTATTTTATGTGTAATAAACCATTAAAAAAACATATGAAAGATTTTAAGAAAAAAATTGTTAACGAAATTAAAAATAATCTTCCAAATATCTTTTCTTATATTTCAATTCATTATGAGATTTCAAAATATAATTTATTAGAAAAATATGGAATAACTGATGATAATACAAAAATAGTATCTCAAGGTACTACAACATTTGTTAAAAAATAAATTTGTTAAAAAATAAATTTGTTAAAAAATAAAAATAAATATATATATTATGAATATATATATTTAAAAAATGGCAAAAAGAAAAAATTTATTATTTACAAGTGCAGGAGATAAAACACAATTTTATAAACTATGGTGTGACATTAATCGTGATTACGATATTTTTGTTTGTTATTATGGTAATCAAGAAAATAAACCTTATAAAAAATATTGTGATTACTATGTTGAAAGAAAAGGTGGTAAATTTCAAAATTTAGACTACTTTTGGAATCCTGAAAAGTATAAAGAAGAGTATGAAAAGAATAATATAATTGTTGAATCAAATAAATATGATGAATTTAATAATAATATAACTCTTGATATACATAGTTATGATAAATATTTTATTATTGATGATGACATACTTATTTTTTCAAAAGAAATAAACCAATTATTTAATTATTTAGAAATTTATCAATTAGATGTATTACAACCATCCTTAAAACCAGTCATTAGTAAAATGAGTCATCATTGTACATTATGTGTTCCAAATATGATTCTTCATTATACAAACTTTATTGAAGTAAATCTTCCACTCTTTTCTAAAGAAGCTTTAACAAAATGTATGAGTATATATGATAATTCATTAACAGGATATGGAATTGATTTTCTTTTTATGTGGAAATTGGGTTATCATCATAGAAATAAATATGCAGTTATTGATACTATTTCTTGTATTAATCCATATCAAGGAAAAGGAAACACTCGAGAAATTGAAAATTTGCAATCAAATCATTTACGGATTTATCATTGGAATATTGTAAAAAATAAATTAAATATTCGTACAGAAATACCCAAAACATATTCTTTTATTCGTAAATAAAAAATAAAAAAGTTAAATTACAAAAGAGTTGAGCGCAATTCCTCAATAAATAATTGCGTATCAATATCCCACATATCATAAAAATTTGCTACTACTCCATTTATTTTTATTAACCCTTTCTTATCACCATGGTCTCCACGATAAATATCAGAAAAGTTATGTTTGTGATTAAACGCAATTAATACAAAACTATATGGTATATCCATTATTTTATCTAAACGTCCTTCCATAAATGGTTTATGTTCACCTCGCACACAATCTCCATTAAATGGTCGCTGCTCCCAAAATCGTTTTGTATACGCCATTGATGCTTCACTTAGCGAAATCATTCCATCAGAAGCCATTGATGAAGTATCACTTATTAAATTATATGTTCCATATAATGAACATCCTACACATTCTATTCCAGATGATTCATATTTCATTAATATTTTAACACGTGCTAATACACTTTCCGGTGGATAATAATCATCATCATCCATATGAAGTATATACTTTCCACTACTATGTTGTACTCCAATATTTCGCTTTTCAGCAATTGTTAGTTCACTATCTACTCCCATATGCACATATTTTACTAAACCTGCTTTCATATATGGTTTTGGAATCATTTCAGAAACATTATCTTTACCATCTTCTATAATAACCCATTCCATTTTTTCAACAGGATAGTTAAAGAGCGCATAATTGCGTAATGGAATTGGAAAAAGATGAGCACGATTTCGTGTTGGTGTAACAATTGATATTTTAGGTAATTGTTCATCAGAAAGATTTGGAAGTTTTAAGATATACTCTTTATTTGGACCAATGCTATGTTCTGGAGTACGAAGACCATTTAATGTACTTTGCATAAATGAATAATCAACTTCGCAATTTTCAATATCTGAAAATCCAGATTCTTGAATAGCAACCATTGGGTTACACATATATGCTTTATAATTATTATGAATGGTATTTAAATAATAACGGTCAATTTCTTCTTTATAAGACTCTAAATCACGAATTATTTTTTGTACCATTTCATCTTTTTCTAAATTAATTAAATATGCATGAGTTGTCCAACAACTCATTTGAACCCAATCGCTATAACTTTCTCGGTTTATTACTCTGTGAACAGTACCACCAAAATAAAGCATATCATAATCTTTGGGAACTTTATTTTTAAAAGCAGATGAAAGTGAATATAGAAATTTAAGATCATCTTCAAAAATAAGTAAATTTTGAGCTTTTGTTTTATTTTTGTTTACATAAGCTTCTTTAATAATTCTTAAATGCGAATCTAAACAACCACGCTTACCACCTTCAGGATGGCGTTGTGCAATAAAAAGATTTAATGGTATCTTTTCTTTTTGACAAACTTTTTTAAGATTATTACGTTTATCAACACGTTCTTCTAAATTAATACCATAACAAAGAACATTTTTAAGTTCATGGCTTAAATTAAATAATTTTGAATTCATTTTTTTTTATAAAATATATTTTTATATATTATTTATATAATCAAAAGTTTTTTATATCCATTTATAAACGAAATATAAAAATAATAAAATAGTAAAAATGAAAGTTAATCCTATTGATTATAATCAAGTATTTGAAAATAGAATTGAAAGTTATATGTATGCTATTCAAAAATATCCACATGTATTAAGTGAAGAATTTGAAAATATGATAAATGAATTATATTTAGAAGAAAATGATATACTATTAAATATTGATGGAATATCATCACCTATAAATAATTATATTAAAAATATAAAAATAAATTATCAAGTCATTGAATCAAATATACATTTTTGTAAATATTATCAAATAAATCCTTTTAATTATAATCATATACCTTTTATAGATAATAGTATAAATAAGATTATAATAAATGCAAGTTTACATCATATATCAAATGAGCATCGTAATATTTTATATAAAGAAATTTATAGAGTATTAAATAAAAATGGTTTATTTTTATTAAATGATGTATTATTAAATTCAAAAGAAGATTATTGGTTAAATGTAATTGTAAATAAATATAATCCAAATGGTCACCAAGGATTATTTTTTACTATACATGATAAAGAAATGTTAGAAAAAAATGGTTTTAATGTAATTACTAAAATAAAAAAATATAAATGGTTTTTTTATTCAAAAGAAGAATTACTAGATTTTGTTAAAAAATTATTTTATTTAACATTAATTCAAAATGATGAAATATTATATAATCTTATTGAAAAATATTTAGATTTACAATATGATCATGAAAAAAATATATATTATTTTGATTGGAGTTTAATATATTTTTTATGTACTAAATAAATATAAATTAAACAACCCAATATTGTGATAATTCTTTTTCTAATTGATTTGATAAAACTTTTCCTCCATTCATAGGAGTAAAAGTAAATTCACTAAAATAAATGTCATCATTCACATCAATATAAAAATCCATTCTTACAAATTCAAATAAAGAACCCATTTTTTCAGCATAATGTATCATTAAATCTAATTTTTTAGGTTTTTCAATATTTATACTTTTTATTTCATTATCTCCATGTGGTATTAAATTCCAATTTATATCATAATCATTACGTAATTCATTATGTTTAACACTAATACTTTTACAAACTCCATCAAAAATACGACACATATAAACAATTGCGTTTCCATTATTTCCAACATATTTATCATTTATTTTTTCTTCAATAAAAAATTGTGGAGTAAGATAACTATATTGTTTTTCTTGTATAGGATTATATTGTATATTCCATTTTTTTAATTGATTTTTTAATTGAAGTATATTATATACTTTATTTTTTTTTATATTAATATTCCATTTTGAAGCGTGGGATGCTTTTATTAAATAGTTTGAATGTATATCACTTTTTTGTAAATCATTTACATTTTTAAGAATACGAATAATAGGTGCTACTTTAATTTCTCCATTACACATATTTGTAACAATTTGTTTTACATTTATTTTATCTACAAATTGTGAATGAAATAATCCTAATTGTGATTTATATATACTTACTTTTTCATATAATAATAATGAATCCCAATGTGCTGGTTTTTTTATTCTAAATAAAGGTTGATAATTATTCATTTATTATAATTATTATAATTATTTATTATAATATAATATTTTTATTCCATAATTTGTTTCATATAATCATTAAAAAAATAATTTACATTTTCTATATATTCTTCTTTTGTCATAGTTATTGGTTTTATTTTCATTATTTTACCATTACGTGGTCTTGTATAATTTATTCCAGAATTTTGTAAATATGTATATTCACATAACATACGAATTGTATCAGCAGGATAATCAATAAATATATTTTCACGATTATGATTATTATATCCATTTTTTAATCTAAGTTGTGATATACTAAAATTATGACTTCTATTTACACGATTTATATCAAGTATATTATCTAATAATCTTTTTGATGAAATCATATCAATATATGTTTGAATACTATTATCTTCATTTATCTTAAAGAAATTTGTATTTAATAAATTTCTAAGTGTAACTGCTTTATTGTTATCTCGATCTATATTATATAATCTTTCTATATCGCCTAAATATACAAAATATATAGAATTTATATATGGATAATATCTTTTAGAACCATTTGTTTCTGATATTATAAATGGTATTGATTTTGGACTTCCAGAATCATATTTATATCTAAATAAATGAGCAAAATCAAATATTAAATGTGGAATAGATGCTAATAACTCAAATTGAATTGGTTGATTATCATAAGAACTTGTTATAAAGTCATCACTATAATTTAACATTTTAGTAATATCACTATGATATGTTTCTATATTTACACGTTTCCAACCATTATTATTTTCAATACCTTTACCTTCTGTATCATGATGATTTATAATAATACGATTAAAACCAGAATCAATTAATATAGTTATTACTTTTGGTAATAATATGTTATTCCAAATATGTACTAAAGTATAATCTGAATTTCCCCAGTCGCCAATACCAGTTGTAAATAAAAAGAATTCTTTAACTTGGCCTCCGTACATACTACCTTTTTTACTTTTTGTAACTTTTTTATTTTTTATAACCATTTTTAATAAATTATATACTAATATAATTTAATATTTGTTTTTATTTATTTTTATTCTTTTTATTTATTCTTTTTTATTAAAAATAAAGTTATATAAAGATGGTAGTATTTTCTTTTTTTGTGTTGATTTTGTACTTTCATCATCTTTTTTATTTTTTAAAGCATCATCTAATTTTGCTTTCCATACTTTACAACTATTACAATTACATTCTATATGTTCTTCATTATTATTTTTAGAAACGCGATTTCGAATCATTGAAAATAATTTCATTATTACAACAAATGTAACTTTTACAATTTGAGCACGATGTTCTGGATTTTTTATATATTCAATGCCTTTAGATAAGACTAAACCATATAATTCTTGTAATATCATTTTATATTTTATATATATTTAATATTTATTTTTTACTAAATCACTATTTGACGTTTACTATTTTATAAAAATATATTTATTTTTTATATAAATAATTATTTAAGAAATCATTAAAAGCATCATATTTACATGTTTTATTACTTTTATATTTTTAAATGAAATATTTTGAACAATTAAATTAACATTTAAATTTAAAGGCGCTTTTAATACAATATTTTTAAATCCACTTTTATATAATATTTCAATAAATTCATAGATATAATATTTACCAAGTTTTAAAATAAAATTTTTAAAATTTTTATATTTACGCCCACCCCAAGGTGGATCTATAAAAAATATTGATTTATCACGTTCTTGAATATGCTCATAATAAGTTAATATATTATCATTATATATACGCACATTTTTTAAATCAAGTAATTGAATATTTTCTTTTAATACATTATAATGTACTTTATTTAATTCAATACCAAGAACATTTTTAAAATATTTCGCAAATGATATTACATTTCCACCAATTCCTGCTGTTCCGTCAATAATAGTATTTATTTTAAAACCATTAAATTCTTTTATAATCTGATCAGAAATCCATTGAGCATCTAATGGTTTACTAATTGAATATAAACCTTTATCTGTTATTTTTAAAGCTGATTTTTTATATTTTTCAACATATGATATATCATTTTTATCAAAATAATAATATAAGTTAATGTTATCTAATATAATAGGATCTATAAAATCTTTTTCTTCTTTATCAAAAGTAAAAAGTTCATATTTATTATTTTCAGCTTCATTATTTAATAAATTGTTATTTTCAGCTTCATTATTTAATAAATTATTATTTTCACTTTTATTATTTAATAAATTATTATTTTCACTTTTATTATTTAATAAATTATTATTTTCACTTTTATTATTTAATAAATTATTATTTTCACTTTTATTATTTAATAAATTGTTATTTTTACTTTCATTATTTATTAAATTATTATTTTCACTTTCATTATTTAATAAATTGTTATTTTCACTTTTATTATTTATTAAATTATTATTTTCACTTTCATTATTTATTAAATTATTATTTTCGTAATTTATCATATCTTCTTTTATAATACTTTTAATATTTTCTTTTATGTTGCTTTTAATATCTTCTTTTATGTTGCTTTTAATATCTTCTTTTTTATCTTCTTTTTTAATTATAATATCATATTCTTCTTCATCACTTATATATAATAATTGAAATTTATTATTATTTTTTATAGATTTACTTGATATATTCATTTATAAATTATATTATTTATATAAATATATTCTTTATATTATTTTTAACTAATTTGTCTATCATTTAAAACATATTAATTTGTTAAAATAAACTAATTTGTTAAGAATAAATAAAAATCTATTTTTATTTATTTTAAATTTTATAATCTTAAAGGTTATATTATAATTATATTATAATTAAATAGTAGATTTAAAAAAAATGGGTATTCCATCCTTTTTCCGTGAACTTGTTAAAAAATATAAAGATACATACTTTGGTGTAGTTGATGGTAAACAAGTATGCGATTATCTCTTTTTAGATTACAATGGTATTGTTTATAAAGTATTTAAAAATATTCAAGGAAAACTTGATAAAACACTTAATAAATCAGCTCTTGAAAATATTCTTATTGATGAAGTTGTTAAATATACAAAACATATTGTTAATGATACAATTAAACCGCGTAAACTCTTATTTTTCTCGCTTGACGGACCTGCTCCACGAATGAAAATGCTTCAACAACGTTCTCGTCGTTACAAAGGTATTCAACGCGATGATTTTTTACTTGAACGCAAAAAAGCATATAATATGCCACTTGATGCTTCATGGAATCCTGGTCCAAATATTTCACCTGGAACAGAGTTTATGGAAAAGCTTTCAAACAAACTTCTTGAAGTTGGTAAAGCAAAAGGTTTTGTTGGAACTGTTGGTTCAAAACTTCAAGTACTTATTAGTAATTCAAATGTACCAGGTGAAGGTGAACATAAATTCCTTCCCATTATTCGTAATATGAGAAAAAATAAAAGTGAATATGATGCTCCAGTATATATTTATGGAAGTGATGCTGATTTAATTGTATTAGCAATGTTAACACATAAAAGTAAAATAACGCTTGTTCGTGAAGTTGCTGGTGATAGAAGTCTTGAGCAAACAATGTCTAATTATGAATTTGTTGGTCTTGACATTGATAAATGTAGAAAGAATTTTAATGCTCTTCTTACAAAAAATTACAATAAACCAGATATTCAAGAGCTTCGTGTTGTAAATGATTATAACTTTTTAACCTTTTTAGCAGGAAATGACTTTATTATTTCGCTTCCATTTTTCAAAATTCGGAAAGGTGGTTTAGATCGTGTTATTACTATTTATAATCAATTTAGACCGAAATATGATTATTTAATTGATTATGATCCTGATACAAATCCTAATCCAATGATTAATCACGATTTCTTTAAAGAAATCATTACTCAATGTGCTTTACAAGAACAAAAACTTCTTGAACTTCAACAAAACAATCTAGAAAAACTTCTAAAAGGTGGTCGTAATACTCGTTTTGATGAAGAAGAAGGTCAAACACCATACAAAATTGATGAAAATCGTTATGATAACTGGGAAGTATGTTCACCTGGTCATCCGCTTTATGAACAATATAAAGATGAGTTTAAAAAGATTAATTATAAACAAGAAGAATCTAAATGGAAAGAAGAATATTATAAATATTTTGTAGGTATTTCTTATGAAAATCGTGAAGAATTTGATCGTGTTGTTGAAGATATGTGTATCAATTATCTTGAATCACTTGTTTTTACAACACGTTATTATTTAGGTCCTTGTCCTTCATGGCAATGGCATTATCGCTATCGTGTTTCACCTTTTCCTAGTGATATTCTTCGTGTACTAAATACTAAAATCAGCAATATGAATGATATTAAATTTGAAGTTGGTACACCTTATAATCCATTCCAACAACTATTACTTATTCTTCCGCCACAAATGAGTCATATTATTCCAAAAGCCCTTGCTCCTATTATGAGTGATCCCATGCACGGATGTGTTCATTATTATCCAACAACTTTTAGAATAGATGTACTTGATGGATTAAAAACCATTTATAGTGAAGCTATCTTACCAGAATTTGATGAATCTGTAATAATGAAAGCATACGATAAACTTCAAAATGACCTTACAGAAAATGAAAAACTACGAAATACGATTCGTAGCTCAGCATTTTTAATTAAGTAAAAATAATAATAATAAAATTATAATCCATTTTCTTTGTAAATACTTTCCCATTCTTCAATTTTATATCCTAATAATTCATATAATTCATCGTTATAAGGTTTATAATAATGATACATTTTTATAAAATCTTCTTTACTTATTTGATTTTCATACTTTTGTGTATGAACATCATTTTTTATATTTAAATCATATTGATTTACATTTAAAAATTCAAATATTTCATTATAATATTTTTGTGGATCTTTTTGAACTTGTTCACTTATATATATTTTAACTTGTGATATTGGAAAATATTTATAAATATGTTTTATTTGCGTACTGTAATAACCACGTTGTAAAGCATAATAGCCAGAAGTATGTAGTTCTTCTATTTTAATATGATCATCTCGAGTAATTGATTCAATAAAAGTATTTGGCATTATAAACATTGAACTAATACCTTTAAAAGATAAATACATATTATATTCGGAATATGCTCTTGAAATTGGTTCTCGCAACATAATAATTAATTTACTATGCGGATATATATTATATAATAATTCTGGAGATTTTGGTATAAACATATATTCTGGATTTTTAACTCCAATGATTAAATTATTATTTTGAATATTTTGATTTTCTTTAGTTGCTTCTTTTTGAACATCTTGTTCAAAAAAATCTTTTAAATCTTTTAAAGAAGTATTATATACACGTTTATTAAAATGTTGAATCTCTTTTTTTGGTATATAAATTTGTGAATGTTGATTTAAATGATATACTGCTGATTCTGTACCACCTTTTTGAGTTCCGATTATAAAAAAATCTATCATTTTTATATTTTTTTTATTTATTTATATTATATTACATATTATATAAATTATTTTTTCTTATAAAAATATTATTTATATTTTTCCAAATATTCTATATTTACACTATGTGTGTCATATGATGAATACGCAAATAAATCTTCATATATATCTAATCCGTGAGGAAAATCATCTACAATATAATGATTTAATAATATTATTTTTTTATTATTTAAATCAATTGTTCCTTTATAAATTTTTCCAGAATTTTCATCTTGAGTAGTTACATAAAAATTATTATTTTTATCAGAAATTACTCTATCAAAATGAATATATTTAAATTCTATTTTATCAATTAATTTAAATTCTGGAAAGCTAAATAAACCAAATGCTCCATTTGTTATTTGATTTTTTACAACTGTTCCAATATTTGTTTTATAAATAATTAATAATAATATCATATTATCATTTATAAAACAAATATCTTTTAAACGATAATTATCTTGAATAGAACCTAAAGGTAAATATTTTTGATGATAATTAACTAAATTTATTTCTAATACATTATTTGATTTATTTGATGTATATGTATTTGATGGAGATAAGTATAAATGATGATTATATATTTTTATTCCGTGATATGTATTTTGATTATTTAAGTTTATTGATTTTCTAAAAACAAATTTATACGTTTTTATATTTACATCAAATACCCATAATAGATCACTAAAAAATATCATACACAATTGATATAAATCTTTTGATTGATTATAAATAATTTCAAAAGATTCACAAAAATGTACTTTTTTATTTTTATCAATTGTACTATATGTATCTAAAATTTGATAAGTATCTTTTTCATTATCTATACTTATTAAATAAAGTTTATAAGCATATCTATGAGCAACTATTATTAAATTACGATTTATAAATTTAATATCAGTAACAGATGGAATTCGTCCTTTATCATATAAATAAATTGGAGCCATATTTTTATCATTTTTTTCATTAAATATTATTTTCATTTTTATTTTCATAAACTATTATAGATAATTATTTTATTAAATACAAAAATATAAAAAATATTAAATATAAAATATAAAATATGAATGTTGCTATTATATCACGATTTATGAATATTGATTTACCTTATATGAGTATGTGGTTTGAATATTATAATACTTTGGGTATAAAACATTTTTATTTATATTATATTGATAATATTTTTTTTGAAATAGAAAATATATTAAACTATTTTCCAAAAGAAAAAGTAACAATTAAACATATAAAATTAGATTCTATCGAAGATAGTAATAATGTATTTTTTGATTTTCCATTTATTATAAAAGACGAGTATATATTACATATTGATAGTGATGAATATTTATATTTAAATAATGAAAATCTATATACTTTTTTAGAAAAATATAAAAATGTAGATGCTTTTTATTTTTATTGGTATATGTGTCCAAGTAGTGAATTAGTAATAAATAATTTTAATGAAATTTTAAAAAATAAAATTTCTAAAAAATACATTATATACACATATAAAATATTATGTAAAAATAAAAATATTCAATTTATAAAAGGATATACTCATGATGTAACTTTTTTAAATAATCAAAATGTTATAAGAAAATATATGGATACTCCATATTTTTTAATTCATTTTTCATATCGTGGAATTCAAGATTGTTATTATAAATGTGTATATCAAAATTTAATTAATCATAAAGATAATCATTTAATATTATTAAATAATAATAAATACAAATTTTGTAATCAAAATATAAAAAGTATAAAAGTAAATGAATTACCATCACGTGTTTTAGTTTTTTTAGGTGAATTATATAATAAAAATAATAATTTTCAAATAAATATTATATTACCAATATTACAAAAAATTCAATATGAATTATATGAATTCATTGATAAAAATAATCAAGATAAAATAAATAATGAATTTAAATTATTGTTTATAAATCGTTTACA
>JACCDW010382130.1_pt1 | contig 17394 bp, 12 predicted proteins | sample 7449781 | NCBI WGS metagenome assembly JACCDW01 (sample SAMN15323449, study PRJNA562643) | freshwater metagenome | isolation source: river surface water | place: USA:Blue River Watershed | collected 2017-08-18
ATGGCGCCGATTACCACGCCGCTGCGCCAAGGGCTGCGCCAAATGTTGCGCCAGGCCATTTGAATCAAGAGGTTCATCGGTGAACGGGGCTGGTTTTAAATACGGTGCGGAGCGGCCAAGCGGCCGCAGTCAGCGCGATTAGCACGATCACCCCCGCGTGGGTCAACGTGATCCACGGGTCGAGGCTGGGGGGAAGGATGGGCTCCCAGCCCTGCTGTTGCATGGCGGCAGCCACCTCGCCCTGCAGGCGCAGCGGGTAGCGGTCGAGGATCAGCACGGCGATGCGCCCCAAGATTCCGCCCGAAACCGCGCCCGCCGCGCTCAGCAACAGGACTTCGATGAAGACGGTTCCGGCTAGTATTCCGCGGCCCATGCCCATGGCGAGCTGCATGGCGAACTCGCGCTGCCGCTCGTTGGCAAGCATAATCATGGTTCCGAGCAGGCCAAACCCGATGACCACGTAGAGTACGAACAGAATGATGCGGCCCCCGGTGGAATCGGCCTGAATGGCCTGAATCAGTTCGGGCATCCGCGTTTGCCAGCCCAAAAAGTGGGCTCCGGCCAGGGGGTGCTGGGCGGCCAGTTCGCCGGTGGGATCTTCGCTCAGCTCGATGCGCCGGGGCGTAACCTGCACGTAGCTCCAAAGGCCGTAGGCCCCCGCAAAGGCTTGGGCTTCGCTCAGCTCGACGACGGCGCTGCGCTTTTCAAGCTCGGGATTGCCCAGGTTGAGGGTGCCGGCTACGACCCAGGATGCACCGGCCATGCTGCCTTGGTAGCCCTGTCCCAAGGCCACGACGCTGTCGCCCACGGTGACGCGAAGCTGTTCGGCGAGGCGCTTGCCCAACCACAGCGATCCCGGGGCTGCGGTCCAGGATCCGCTGGCCAGTCGTGCCTGCCACAGCGGGGCGGCGACTTCTTCGGGGCTTAGGCCAATCCACTGGGCGACGCCGCTGCGCTCGCCCGCACTCAGGAGCGCAAAACCCTGCAGTCGCGGGTAGGCCGTGGCCACGTCGGGGTTGGCGCGCAGCTCCTCGAGCCAAGCGGGGTCTTCGTACAGGGCGTAATCGAGGTTTTGGCTGGGCCAGTAGGCGGTGTCGCTGACCTGAACGTAGCCGCTCATACTGCCCACCACGGTGGCCACCATGTGGTTGTACACGCCCAGCTGCAGGGACCGCAAAATCACCGCAAAAAACAGGGCAAAGGCAATGGCCGCGCCCGTAATCAGCGAACGCCGCCGATTGCGCCCAAGGTTCCGCCAGGCGAGGCGCAGGGCGAGGCGCGCTTCGTTCACGGCTGCGTTTGTTCGAGCCGCTCCGGAGTGAACCATGCGGGCGTGAGCTGGGGCTGCCGCTTCCAGGCCTTCACGGTCATGAGCGTTGTTTGCTTGCCGCCCTGGGTACTGAACTGAAGCTTTACCGGCATTTGTACGCCGTCCATTCGGCCAAATTCGAGGGCGTCCATTCGCTGCAGCTCGCCGTTGCGCGCACTTTGAAAACTCAGGCGCACCCAGCCTTTATCTCCGGTGTGAATCCAGGCCGTCACCGCGTCGGCGGCCACCGGAATCCCGGCCTTGGGCGTGCACTTGATCTTGTGGCAGGGCAGGCCGTTTACCGTTTCGGTCCCGAGGTACTGGTGCGTGAAGTCTTTGGCGAGCGAGGCCTGGCCAAGTAGGTTGTCCATCGACGCGTCCGTGCCCATGAATCCGCCGGCCATCAGCATGCTTTGGGGCAGGGTGACCACCTTGCCGGTGCGCGGTACAAAGCTGTACATTTTTTTGTCGGCCCGGAGGTAGCGCGTGCCGCGGTCGCGCTCGGGCCCGGTAACGACGATCAGCGCGTACTTATTGGTGTGGGTCCAGGACTTCAGTTCGAGTTCGCGGGTGTATCGGGCGCGCTTGGCGGTCATGGCCAGCTCGCTGTAGCTCGAGGTTCCGATGGCGGATTTTTCGGCGCGCGCAAGAATTTCGGCCGGATTCTGGGCCAAGGCCGCCGGGATCAAGGCCAGGGCATACAGTCCGAGGAGTAGGGTGCGGGTCATAGGTATTTTGCCAACAACGCGGGGCGGAATTCGTTCACTGCGGGCAAAAATCTGGCCGTATTTTTGCTGCAGGAATTTAGCTAGCCGTTCGAACCTCGGTTCGGGGCGACGCCAAAAACCCGAACCCCGAAGCACCAACACGATGTACCCCGAAGACCTGATTGCGCCAATGCGCGCCGAACTCACCCAAGCTGGATTTGACGAACTCCGCGACGCGGAAGCAATGAAGGCGGCGATCCTCAGCGAGGGCACCACCTTGGTCGTGATTAATTCCGTTTGCGGCTGTGCGGCCGGATCCTGCCGCCCGGGCGTCCGCCAGTCCCTGGCGAGTCCTGGAGCCAAGCCAACCCGCGCCGTAACCGCTTTTGCCGGCAACGACAAGGCCGCGGTCGACATGGCCCGCGGTCTGATGCTGCCCTTTCCTCCGTCGTCCCCTTCGGTAGCCCTGTTCAAGGACGGCGAACTGGTGCACATGGTGGAGCGCCACCATATTGAAGGCCGCAGCGCCGAAGCGCTCGCCATGAACCTTGCGGCGGCATTCGACGAGTACTGCAATTAAGGGCCCTAAAAAGTCCACGTAAGCCCGGCTCCGCCGGGCTTTTTTATGGCCTCGCCAACACGGTGTATTGTATACACTATATAGGTTTGTTTTGTACATTGCGTCAACCTAACGTTAACTCTTATGATGAAAACGCGTACGATTTGGGTGGCTTTGGCGCTTGTGCTGGGCTCCGCATCTGCTTGGGCACAGGGCCAAGTTTCGGGATTGGTTCGAGATGCAGCGGGCAATCCGCTCCCTTCGGCGGTCGTTAAAGAATCCGCATCGGGCAGCACCACCGTGGCCGACGCCAACGGACGATACCGTATTAATGTAGCCACGAAGGCGGCAAACCTTACGGCAAGCCTCATGGGCTATGTGAGCCAAACGAAATCGGTGCAGGTAGCCGGTTCCGCAACGGCCAACTTTACCCTGGCGGAGTCGCAGGAACAGCTCGACGAAGTCGTGATCGTGGGCTACGGTACGACGACGGCACGCGACCTGACCGGTTCGCTCGTAAGTGTGAAATCAAAATCCTTCCAAAAGGGGGCCTTCGCCAGCCCAACCCAGCTGATTGTGGGTAAGACGCCCGGTGTTCGCATCACCTCGGGATCGGGTCGCCCCGGCGACGGCGCGCGCATCCGCATCCGCGGCGGCTCGTCCATCAACGCCAGCAACGATCCGCTGATCGTCATTGACGGTCTTCCTTCGGAAGGCCTGGGCCTTATCAACCCCAACGACATCGAGAGCTTCACGGTCCTCAAGGATGCCTCGGCCACGGCCATCTACGGTTCGCGCGCAGCCAACGGCGTAATCCTCATCACCACCAAGAAGGGTGCGCAAGACACTCCTTTAAAGGTGGAGCTTAGCGCCGTTACCTCGGTTCGGAATACCCGCAACCGCATGAACGTGCTCTCGACCGACGAGTTTGTCAATGCCATCAACGAATTTGGGACCAACGCCCAACGCAAGCGCCTCGCCGCCGCCAAGGGCTACTACCAAGTGGGCGGCACGGGCGACGTGATGGTTGCTGCCGACTCGCTGCCCACCAACACCAACTGGCAGGACGAAATCTACCAGCGCGGTCTGGCCCAAGACATCAACGTGGCCCTGTCGGGCGGCATGAAGAAGATCCCGTACCGCTTGGGTATCGGGTATTACTCCGAGACGGGCGTGCTGAAGACCTCTTCGCTTGACCGCTACAGCATGACGCTCAACGCGTCGCCGAAGCTGGCGCGCAACCTGACCGCCAACGTGAGCGCCAAGGCCTACCGCGCCTACAACCGCTACGCCAACCAAGGCGCAATCGGTTCGGCCGTGTGGTTCGACCCGACGCGTGAAGTGCTTTCGGGCGATACGTCGAAGTACGGCGGCTACTTTGAGTGGGCCCTACCGACGGGGGCACTCAGCAACCTTTCACCGCGCAACCCCGTGGGCTTGCTCAACCTGCGTGACGACCGCGGAACCAACGACCGCTTCATCGGCAACGTGCTGTTTGACTACAAGCCCCTGAGCGAGACCGACCTGCACCTTTACGTGAACGTGGGCGGAGACTTTGGCGCCAACAAAGGCACCGTGGTGGTTCCGGACTACGCGGCCATGAATTTTGTCAACCGAGGTGAAAACAACCGCTACTACAACACGCGCAGCAACCAGCTGATCGAGACCTACTTCAACTACAAGAAGGACCTGGCCGCCGGCAAGGTGAAAACGGACTGGACGGGCGGATACTCCTTCCAAAAATGGCGTTCCTACGCGGAAAACCTGCCCAACCTGCGCTACAACGGCGACACGTTGGCCCCGGCGAACCCCTTCCCCTACGACGTCGACAACGCACTCATGTCGTTCTACGGCCGCAGCAACATCAACATCTTGGGTAAGTACTTGATTACGGCCACGCTCCGCTCGGACGGTTCGAGCCGCTTCTCGCCCGAAAGCCGTTGGGGTCTGTTCCCGTCGGTGGCTTTGGGCTGGAACGTGCTCGAAGAAGACCTGTTCAAATCGCTGAAGGGATCCAAGGTTTCGTCGCTGAAAGTTCGGGCCAGCATCGGGGTGACCGGCCAGCAGGACATTTACAACGACTACGGCTACATCGCGAACTACGCGTACGGAACCGGCACGGCGCAGTACCAGTTTGGCGACAACTTCTACAACGTGCTGCGCCCCGACGCCTACGACTACTTCCTCGAGTGGGAGAAGACGCGCACCACCAACTTTGGTTTGGACTTTGGCATGTTTAAGAACCGCGTGAACGCGAGCTTGGACCTCTACGAAAAGTACACCTACGACCTCTTGGGCGTGATTCCCGTGGCCGCGGGCACGAACTTCTCGAACTTGGTGCTGACCAACGTGGGCGCGATGACCAACCGCGGTGCGGAACTCAACCTGAACCTCGTGGCCATTGACAACGCCAACACCAGCCTCGAGTTCGGCATCAACGGCGCGATCAACCGCAACCGCATCGACAAGCTGAGCCGCGTAGCCGATTCCACCTCGAAGGGAATCCGCGTGGGCGGCATCGCAGGGGGCGTGGGCAACACCATTCAAATTCACCAGGTGGGCCACCCGATGTTCACGTTCTACACGTACGAGCACCGGTACGACGTCAACGGCAAGATCATTGAGCGCAACGGCAAGCTTGACCGCTTCGACGCGAGTGCGGACGAAAACGGCAACGGCAAGATCGACGACATCGAAGCCTACATCGACCAAAACGGCGACGGAATCATTAACTCCGACGACTTGGTGTACATGGACGCCCAGCCCGAACCCATCCACACCCTGGGCTTCACGACGACCTGGCGCCACAAAAAGTGGAGCGGCGGCATGACCTGGCGCGGGGAGTTTGGCCACTACATCTACAACAACAACAATTCGCTCCACGGCAACTACTTCTCGGTGGGCGGATCGTTCCCGCACCTGAACAACATGTCGCGTGACTTCTTGAACACGGAATTCATGTTCAATACGACCGAGCAGCTGATGTCGAACTACTTTGTGGAGCGCGCAGACTACCTGCGCTTGGACAACTTCTACTTGGCCTACGACCTGGGCAACTTGGGCAAAGACAAGTACCCGGCAAGCATCAACTTCTCGGTGCAGAATGCCTTGGTATTTACGCGCTACTCCGGCCTGGACCCCGAGTTGGCTGGCGGTATCGACAACTTGATCTTCCCGCGTCCGCGCGTCTTCAACCTGCAACTCAACGTAACCCTTTAAGCGCAGTTTATCATGAAGTTTGCAAAAATTTTCGCCCTGGTTGCCGGCGCATCGCTGCTGGCCGCTTCGTGTGCCGACGACCTGAACCTCAAGCCCAAGTACGGGTTGACGGCAGAGCAGGTGTACGCCAAGCCCGAAAACTACATCAACGTACTGGCTAAGATTTACGCGGGCTTGTCCATCTCGGGCAACAACGGCCCCGCGGGCATGCCGGACATCGGCGGCATCGACGAGGGCTTCTCGCAGTACATCCGCGTCATGTGGAACCTGCAGCAGCTGCCGACCGACGAGTCGATTTGCGGATGGGCTGACCCGGGCATTCCGGAGCTCAACACCATGGACTGGAACGACAACTCTCCGTTTGTCAGCGCCATGTACTACCGCATCTACTACCAGATCAGCTTGGCCAACGAGTTCATCCGGTACTCAAACGACGACTACCTGGCTACCAAGGACTTCACCGAAGCCGAGAAGACGGAGATCCGCCGCATGAACGCCGAGGCACGCTACCTGCGCGCCCTGAGCTACTACCACGCGCTGGACCTGTTCGGCAACGTTCCCTTTGCCGACGAAAGCGTGCGCCCGGGCTCCGAGCCGCCGCTTCAAATTATGCGTGCCGACCTCTACGCGTGGGTTCTGGATGAGCTGAATGCGATCGAGTCGACCTTGCCTGCGGCGCGCAGTGCGGAATACGGCCGTGCGGACCAAGGCGCCCTGTGGGCGCTCCGCGCAAAGGTGTACCTCAACGCTTCGGTATACACCGACGGCGCCGAGTCCCGTTGGGCCGAAGCCATGGCCGACTGCCAGAGCATCATCAACGCGGGCTACAGCCTGGATCCGACCTACGGGTACAACTTCATGGCCGACAACCACCTGTCGCCCGAAATGATTTTTGTCGCAACGTTTGACGGCAACCGCACCCGGAACTACGGCGGAACCACCTTCCTCGTGCACTCGCACCTGGGCGGTTCGATGAACCAGGCCGACTTCGGTACGACCTCGGGCTGGCAGGGCAACCGCGGCACGTTTAACTGGGCCAATAAGTTCACGATTCCGGGCGACCAGCGCGCGCAGTACCTCTACCTCGACGGCCAAGAAGACACGATTACCGACGTGGGCACCTTTACCCAGGGCATCGGCATTACGAAGTGGAAGAACATCAACCGCGACAGCACCGCCGGTGTGGAGCCGGCCACCTTTGTCGACATCGACTTCCCCATCTTCCGTTTGGCTGACGTGTACCTGATGTACGCCGAGGCGGCTGTTCGCAGCGGCAGCAACGTGTCCACGGGCGTGGGCTACTTCAACCTGGTTCGGGAACGCGCGGTGGGCAACAGCAGCCAAAACGTCACGTCGCTGACCCTCGACGAGATCCTCGACGAGCGCGCACGCGAACTCTACACCGAAGGACATCGCCGTCAGGACCTGATCCGATTCGGAAAATTCACCTCGTCGAGCTACCTCTGGCAGTTCAAGGGCGGAGAGCAGTTTGGAACCGCGGTTCCGGCGCACTTCAACCTCTACCCCTTGCCCGGAGCGGACCTCAACGCAAACCCAAACCTGGACCAAAATCCAGGCTATTAATCAACACCAATTTTTACATCCATGAAAAAAACCCTTACTCTTGCTGCAGCCCTCGTTGCTAGTGCTGCTTTTGCACAGGTTACTGTGACCTACAAGGTGGACATCACCGACTACCTCGCTGGCGGTGCTACCCTTGGTGCGAACGGAATGCGTATTGGCGGCAACTTCGCTGCCCAAGGCGCTACGGCCGGCACCAACGCTATGGTAGACTGGTCTCCCTCGAACCAGTACTCAGCCATGACCGACGAAGGCAGCAACATCTGGTCGATTGCGGTAACCTACCCGTCTACGGCGGTGGGCGCTACCCAGCTTTACAAGTTCGTAAACAACGACTGGGGTACCAACGAAGGAACCACCGGCACGACCATCGCCAGCGACAGCTGCGGTGTGGACGACGGCGGCGGCAACATCAACCGTACGCTCGTTATCCCTTCGGCCAACGCAGCCTTCTTGTTCTGCTACGACCGTTGCTACCAGTGTGACGGCACGTCTCCTGCCTTGACTTCTGACGAGGTGGAGGTAGTTGAACTTACCGTTGCTCCGAACCCCACGGCTGGTGATGTAAACGTGACGTTCAGCGCCCGCGCTGCCGGTACCGCTACCGTTAAGGTGATGAACCTCCTTGGCCAGAGCGTTATGGTTCTTGACCGTGCCGTAGAGGCCGGTGTGAACACCATCAAGGCTGATTTGAACGTAGCCAACGGAACCTACTTCGTAGAAGTTGCCGTTGACGGCGTGAAGAGCGTGAAGCGCGTTGTGGTAAGCCACTAATTCGCTAAAGCGTTTGAAGAAGGGGCCCTCCGAATTGGAGGGCCTTTTTCATTTTACCTACCTTTATTCCATGCTTCGGACTCTTGCTTTAGCCCTTGTTGCGTGCGGATCTGCCGCCGCCCAAACCCTTCGTATAGACCCGCCGAACTGGTGGGTGGGCACCTCCCACAACCGCGTGGAGCTCTTGGTTGGCTCAGATGCTCCGATCGCAACGGTTCACGTTCAGGGAGCGGGCGTCACGGTGGTGTCTGATGAACCCGCAAAGAACCCGAACTACCGCTACGTGACCGTAGAATTAGCGCCCGACAGCAAGCCGGGCACGGCGGCGGTTGTCGCCCGAACGGCCAAAGGAAAAGTCCGCGCCGAATGGCCCGTCAAGGCACGCAAACCGCGGACAATGGCCCCCGGACTCACCCAGCGCGACCTCATTTACCTGCTTACGCCGGACCGCTTCGCCAACGGCGACCCCACGAACGACGACGTGGCCGGAATGGCCGAGCGCGGGGTGGACCGCGGCCACAACTACAAACGACATGGAGGCGACCTCGCGGGAATGACCGCCCAGCTGGACTACATCAAGTCGCTGGGGGCCACGGCAGTTTGGCCGATGCCGCTGCTCGAAAACAACATGCTCGCGGCGAGCTACCACGGCTACGCCATTACCGACCACTACCGCATCGATCCGCGCTACGGCACCCACGAGGACTACGTCCGCTGGGCAGACGGCCTGCACGCCCGCGGAATGAAGGCGATCAAGGACATGGTGTTCAACCACGTCGGCACGGGGCACTACCTCTACATGAGTCCGCCGGACTCCAGCTGGTTTAATGCCTGGCCATCGGACGGCCCGACAAATGCCCGCGGCGAAGCGCGCCCGGCCTTCACGTCCATTCACCGCTACCAAACGCTGTACGACCCCTATGCTTCGGTGCGAGACCGTGAACGCCAGACCGACGGTTGGTTTGTGGGCTCGATGCCCGACGTCAACGGCCGCGATCCGCACTGCGCCCGCTACCTCATTCAAAACAGCCTGTGGTGGATCGAGGAGGCCCAACTCGACGGGTTTCGCGTCGATACCTGGCTCTACCCGGATCAAGCGTTTTTGCGCGACTGGATGGCGGCAGTGAAGTCGTTTGAGCCTGCGTTTTATGTGTTCAGCGAGTCGTGGGTTCACAGCGCCCACGCGCAAGCCTTTTACCTCCAAACCCATCCTGACTTGACCGGTGCCGCCGACTTCCCGATGTACTGGGGGTTAAAAAAGGCGGTGGAGCGCCCGAGCGGCTGGAACGAGGGCATGGCCGACGTCTACAACGCCTTGGCGGCCGACTACCTGTATGGAGCAGACCGGGCGGGCGACCGCATGGTTACTTTTTTGGATAACCACGACGAGGGCCGATTCTTCGGCAAGGTGGGCAAAGACATGGAGCGCTTCAAGCTTGGCCTCGGCATGCTGTACACCCTGCGCGGAATTCCCTGCCTGTACTACGGCACCGAATTGCTGTACGCGGCCCAGGACGACCACGGCGCCATGCGCCAGGATTTTGCCGGCGGGTGGTCGGGTGACCAATCCTCCGGGTTTACCGGCCAGGGATTGACGGCGGACCAGCGTGCGGCTCAGGCCTACCTGCGCCAACTCGGCGCCCTACGGGCGTCGGAACCCTTGATCGGCGGCGGGTCGTTCATGCAGTTTACGCCCGACATGGGGTCGTTTGCCTACGCCTGGTACTCGGACCGCGAGGTGGTTTTGGTATTGGTGAACGGCGACGACCGCGCGCACCGCTGGCCGGTATCGCGCTTTGGCGAACTCGGAATTTCCGCCCAAACGCGGTGGACCGACGCGCTGGATGGAACCGAATCGACGGCCGGGTCCGACGTGGAATTTCGGCCGAAGAGCATCCGGATTCTGAAGGCGAACCGCGCCAACTAGCCCCAAAGGGTAAACAAACTGCAGGGCGGGGCGTTAGTATCTTTGCCCTTATTTAGAACTTTTCCAAAATGCTCAACGTCTCGGAATCCGCCGCCCGAAAGGCCATGGAACTCATGCGCGAAGAAGGACTTAACCCTGATTCGGCCTTTTTGCGCGTTGGGGTAAAGAGTGGTGGCTGCTCGGGCCTGAGCTACGAAATGAAGTTTGTGCCCGAGGCCCAAGATGGCGATCAGCTTTTTGAGGACCAAGGCGTGCGCGTGCTGGTCGAGAAAAAGAGCCTGCTTTACCTGCTTGGAACGACGTTGGAGTACAGCGGCGGCTTAAACGGCAAGGGTTTTGCGTTCAGTAACCCCAACGCGACGCGCACCTGCGGCTGCGGCGAAAGCTTCGCGGTATAACTACGGAAATGAGCCAAGACGAACTGCTCCACGAGGTTACGGCCTCGGAATACAAATACGGATTCTACACCGACGTAGCGACCGACCGGGTGCCTGCGGGCCTGAGCGAAGACGTGATCCGCACCATCAGTGCCAAAAAGAACGAGCCCGAGTGGATGACCGAGTGGCGCCTCGACGCCTACCGCGTGTGGAAGGAGATGACCGAGCCCGAATGGGCCAACGTGCACTACGAAAAGCCGGATTTTCAGGCCATTAGTTACTATGCGGCGCCGGTGAAAAAGCAGGTAAACAGCCTTGATGAGGTCGACCCGGAGTTGCTTAAAACCTTTGAAAAGTTGGGCATCAGCCTCGACGAGCAAAAGCGCCTCAGCGGCGTGGCCATGGACGTCGTGGTAGATTCCGTGTCGGTCGCAACGACCTTCAAGAAGACCCTCGCCGAGAAGGGCATCATTTTTTGTTCGATGAGCGAGGCCATCTTGGAGCACCCCGAACTCGTTAAAAAGTACCTCGGAACGGTGGTTCCGAAGTCCGACAACTTCTATGCGGCCCTGAACAGCGCCGTGTTCACCGACGGCTCGTTTTGCTACATCCCCAAGGGCGTGCGCTGCCCGATGGAGCTGAGCACCTACTTCCGCATCAACGAGGCCGGAACGGGCCAATTCGAGCGCACGCTGCTGGTGGCCGACGAAGGGAGCTACGTCAGCTACCTCGAGGGCTGCACCGCGCCGCAGCGCGACGAAAACCAGCTGCACGCGGCGGTGGTGGAACTCGTAGCCCTGGATCGCGCCGAAATCAAGTACTCCACGGTGCAAAACTGGTACCCGGGCGACGCCGAAGGCAAGGGCGGGGTCTACAATTTTGTGACCAAGCGCGGAATCTGCGAGGCGCACGCCAAAATCAGCTGGACCCAAGTCGAAACCGGCAGCGCCGTGACCTGGAAGTACCCGAGCTGCATCCTCAAGGGCGACTACAGCGTGGGCGAGTTTTACAGCGTAGCCGTAACCAACCACCGCCAGCAGGCCGACACCGGCACCAAAATGATCCATTTGGGCCGCCACACCAAGTCGACCATTGTCAGCAAGGGCATCTCGGCGGGCCGCAGCCACAATTCCTACCGCGGACTGGTGCGCATGGGTCCCCGAGCCGAGCACGCGCGCAACTTCAGCCAGTGCGACTCGCTGCTGATGGGCGACCGCTGCGGCGCACACACCTTCCCCTACATCGAGGTCAAAAACGCCACGGCGCGTACCGAGCACGAGGCCACGACCAGTAAAATTGGGGAAGACCAAATTTTTTACTGCCAGCAGCGCGGACTCGACATGGAAGCAGCCATTGCGCTGATTATCAACGGATACGCCAAAGACGTGCTCAACCAGCTCCCCATGGAGTTTGCCGTCGAGGCCCAAAAACTGCTCGCCATCAGCCTCGAAGGCTCGGTTGGCTAATACCTCGCACCATCCCCAAGCATCATGTTAGAAATCAAGAATTTGCACGCCACGATTGGCGATAAAGAAATTTTGCGCGGCGTCAACCTGAGCGTCAAGCCCGGCGAAGTTCACGCCATTATGGGTCCGAACGGATCGGGTAAGTCGACGCTGAGCAGCGTCATTGCGGGCCGCCAAGACTACGAGGTAACCCAGGGCGACATTTTGTGGGACGGAACGTCGATTTTGGATTTGGCGCCCGAGGAGCGCGCCCATTTGGGCCTGTTTTTGAGCTTTCAGTACCCGGTAGAGATTCCGGGCGTAAGCGTTTCAAACTTCGTGAAAACCGCGCTGAACGCGGTGCGCACGGCCCGAGGTGAGGAGCCGCTCGACGCCTCCGCCATGCTGAAGAAAATGCGTGAAGCGCTGCAGTTGCTGGAGATGGACAAGGGTTTTTTGAGCCGTAGCCTCAACGAGGGCTTTTCGGGCGGAGAAAAAAAGCGCAACGAGATTTTTCAGATGGCCATGCTCGAGCCCCGCCTGGCGATTTTGGACGAAACGGATTCCGGCCTCGACATCGACGCCCTGCGCATTGTGGCTCAAGGCGTGAACGGTCTGCGCTCGCCCAAAGCGAGTTTTGTGGTGATTACCCACTACCAGCGCCTGCTGGACTACATCGTGCCCGACGTGGTGCACGTACTCTACAAGGGCCGCATCGTGAAAACCGGCGACAAGTCGCTGGCGCTCGACCTCGAGGAGCGCGGCTACGACTGGATTAAAAAGGAGGCGGAATGAACGACCGCCTCGCCGCCCAATACTGGCTCCACGAGAAGGAACTGACGGCGTACTCCAGCGAGTCGGTGCGTGACCGCCGCCGCGCGGCCATGGAGCGCTTTGAAGTCCAAGGCTTTCCGACCGTGCGCGACGAAGATTGGAAGTACAGTTCGCTCAAGCCGGTGCTGGCGCACCACTACGGGCTGCGTCCGCCCTGCGCGCCCCTCGACGAAGAGCACCTGGAGTTCAAGGACATCAAGCGATTCTTGGTCAACGAGCTGGACTCGTACCGAGTAGTTTTTTTGAACGGTCGCTATTCGAGCTGGCTCAGCGACACGACCCACCGAGGGTTTGACGTCTGCACCCTGTCGTCGGCCTGGAAGAAGTACCCCGAGACCATCGACCGCTACTTTGCCCAGCTGACCGAAGAACTGGGTCCGCTCGCGCAGCTCAACACAGCCCTGGTTTGGGACGGACTCTACGTGGTGGTGCCCGACAACGTGGTGGTAGACCGCCCGATTCAGGTACTGTCGTTTACTACGGGTACCGAGCCGCGCGCCACCCAAATCCGCAGCCTGGTCGTGTTGGGCGTGAATGCCCAAGCCGAGATCATCGAGCGCCACCAGTCGCTGACCGATCAGCCGACCTGGACCAATTCGGTGGACGAAGCCTACCTCGCCGCCGGCGCGCAGCTGCGCTGGGTAAAGCTCCAGCACGACGGCCCCGAGGCGGCCCTGACGCAGCACACTCGAATTCAGCAGGCCCGCGACAGCCGTGCCCAGGTGCACACGATCAGCACCAGCGGACGCTTCATTCGCAACAACCTCGACTTTTTGCTCCACGAGCCGGGCGCCGACGCGCGCATGCTGGGGCTCACGCTCGCCAAGGGAAAGCAGCTGGTCGACCACCACACGCTGGTGGACCACCGTGCGCCCCACTGCACCTCCCACGAGAACTACAAAGGCATCTACGACGACGGCGCCAAGGGCGTGTTCAACGGCCGGATTTACGTGCACCAGTACGCCCAAAAGACCGACGCCTACCAGCAAAACGCCAACCTGGTGCTGCACGAGCGCGCCGAGGTCAATACCAAGCCGCAGCTGGAGATTTTTGCCGACGACGTCAAGTGCTCCCACGGCTGCACGGTGGGCCAGCTCGACGAAGACGCGCTGTTCTACCTGCGCGCCCGCGGAATCAACGAGCCCGAAGCCCGGGCGCTGCTGATGCTGGCCTTTGCCGAAGACGCCCTGTCGGGCATCGACCATCCTTCGCTCAACGCCAAGCTGCACAAGCTCATTGCGGGCAAATTGGGGGTGGATTTGACCCTTGACGTGTAAGGATTCGGTATCTTCGCTGCTCCGTCACAACGACTGCAGCAATGAACAACTACCGTTTTTGGAACAACGCCCTGGGCTGGACCACGTTTGTCGTAGCCCTCATCACCTACACCCTAACCCTTGAGCCGACCGTAAGCTTCTGGGACTGTGGCGAATACATTACCACATCGGTGAAGCTCGAGGTGGGTCACCCTCCAGGGGCCCCGGTGTTTCAGCTTGTGGCTAACGTGCTGTCGCAGCTCGCGTTGGGCGACGTGACCAAGCAGGCGTACTGGGTCAATTTTACGAGCGGACTTTCGTCGGCTCTCTCCATTCCCTTCTTGTTTTGGACCATTACGATGCTGGCCAAAAAACTGGTGCGCGGCGAGGAGTCGCTGGGTCAAAACATCGCGGTGCTCGGCTCGGGTTTGGTGGGCGCATTGGCCTTTACCTGGTCGGACTCATTCTGGTACAGTGCCGTGGAAGGCGAAGTGTATGCCATGTCGAGCTTCTTCACGGCCGTAGCCTTTTGGGCTGCGCTGAAGTGGGAGTCCGCAGCGGACCACGACCTCAAGGCGAACCGCTGGCTGCTGCTGGTGGCCTACCTGACCGGACTCTCGGTGGGGGTACACATTCTGGTGTTCCTGACGATTCCGGCCGTGGTGATGATTTACTTCTACAAGAACTACCCCAAGGTGACGTGGAAGACGTGGGTGGTGGCCAACGCCGTTTCGGTGTTTGTGCTCGCCCTGGTTTTTGCCGTCATCATCCCGGTCATCCTGCGCCTCTTTGGCTTCTTTGAAATCACGGCGGTGAACAGCATCGGACTTCCCAAGAATTCGGGCTCGGTGCTGATGGTGCTGGCCCTGGTGGCGGGCGTGTACTTTGGCATCCGCTGGGCCGTCAAAAACAACCGCCCGCTCGTGGAGCAGGGCATCTTGGCCGTGGTCATGTTGCTGGTGGGCTACTCGAGCTTTGTGGTCCTGGCGATCCGCTCCAACGCGAACACGCCGATCGACGAAAACAATCCCGAAGACGCTATGTCGCTGCTGGCCTACTACAACCGCGAGCAGTACGGCGACTGGCCCGTGCTTTACGGGCAGAGCTTCAACAGCAAGCTCGACAGCCAAAAGCCCTACGCCGACGGGTCGCCGACCTACCTCTACAGCGAGGAGACGGGCAAGTACGAAGTCGTGAGCGACGGAAAGGCTTCCAAACCCAACTACGCCAAGGACGACGTGGGATTTTTCCCGCGCATGTGGTCGGATCAAGCGGACCACGTCGAGAACTACCAGCGCATTTTTGGCGCCAATCCCGACCAGAAAATCACGTTCTCGGAGCACTTTAAGTACTTCTTGGACTACCAGGTTGGTCAAATGTGGTTCCGCTACTTCATGTGGAACTTCGCCGGACGCCAAAACGACGACCAAAACCGCTACGAGCTGACCAACGGCAACTGGATGACGGGCATCGACTTCATCGACGAGGCGCGTCTGGGTCCGCAGTCCAACCTGCCCGACTCGATGAAGCGCCAGGAGGGACGCAACCTTTACTACGCGCTGCCCCTGATTTTGGGCTTGCTCGGACTTTGGTTCCAGACCAAGCGCGACCAGCGCAACGCCTGGGTGGTGGCCTTGATGTTCCTGTTTACGGGCCTTGCCATTGTGGTGTACACCAACCACAAGCCGTTTGAGCCGCGCGAACGCGACTACGCCTTTGTCGGATCGTTTTACGTGTTTGCGATTTGGGTCGGACTCGGCGTAGTGGCCCTGTACGAGCTGCTGGCGAAGTACCGTTCGACGGCGCTGGCCCTAGGGGTGACCGCGCTGACGCTCGGAATTCCGACGTTGATGGTCGCCGAGAACTGGGACGACCACGACCGCAGCAACCGCTACGCCGCCCGCGACATTGCCAAGATGTACCTCGACAGCTGTGCGCCCAATGCGATTTTGTTTACCAACGGCGACAACGACACCTTCCCGCTCTGGTACCTTCAGGAGGTCGAGGGCTACCGCACCGACGTGCGCATTGTGAACCTCTCGCTGCTGAACACCGATTGGTACATCGACATGATGAAGCGCAAGTTCTACGACAGCGAGCCCGTGCCCTTCACGTTTGAGAAGTCCGAGTACGTTCAAGGAACCCGCGACGTGCTGTACTTCCAGGATATGGGCCTGCAGGGTCGCTGGTACGCTAAGGATTTTCTCGACTACGCGCGCCGCAGCGACGATGCCGTGATGTTCACCGCCTTCGCGGGTACCGACAGCCCCAAGAAGCTGCCGTTCTTCCCGATGAAGAACTTCCGCGTGCCCATCGACCAGGCGGCGGTGGCCAAGGCCGGCCTGCTGCGCGATTCGGCCGTGCTTCCCGAATACATTGACTGGGATTGGGGCAGCAGCATCATCGCCAAGCGCGATTTGATGGTTATCGACCTCATTGCGAACAACGACTGGACGCGCCCGATTTACTTCTCGACCACGGTCGGAAGCTCGCCCAGCGCCTTCTTCTGGCTCCAGGATTACCTGCAGCTTGAGGGCGTGGTGTACCGCTTTACGCCGTATGCCACACCGGGTGCAGCCGGCGGCTTTGAATTCGGAACGGTGAACACCGAGAAGAGCTACGCCCTGATGGTGAACCCCGAGGGCGCCGCCGGCCAGTTCGCCCTTGGCAACATGGAGGCTCCCGACGTGTTTTTGGGCGAGACGGGGCGCCGTTCGACGTTCAACCTGCGCGCAACCTACGCCCGCACCGCCCTGGCGCTCGTTCGCGAAGGCAAGAAGGCCCAGGCCCTCGAGGTGCTGAATACGGCGACCACCAAGATGCCGGTGTCGAAGCTGGGCTACGACTACTTTACCTTGGGCTTGATTGAAGGCTACTTCGCGGCGGGTGACGCCAAGACGGCGACCAGCATCCTGGAGGGCTTTAAGACCGACATCGTGCAGCGCCTGGAGTACTTCGGGCAGTTCAAGGGCAAGAAGGCGCGCCAGGTGCGCGGCGAAATCGACGCCAACCTGCAGTTCCTGCAGATCCTGGCCCGCATGAACCTGCAGTACACGGTAGGTATGGCCCTGACCCAGGAGTCCTACATGGCCGATCCGATGGTGCAGATGTACGAGAAGTACGCCCGCCAGTTTGGCGTGGCCCAGCCGCAGCAGTAGGCCGGGTCGTTGGCTCGAGAGCAATAAAAAACGGGGGCCAATTCGGCCCCCGTTTTGCGTTTAAAGCGTTTCGGTCGCTTACAGCGTGCCGCGGCGCTCTTGTTCGCGCTCGATCGACTCAAACAGGGCCTTGAAGTTGCCTTTGCCGAAGGACTTGGCGCCCTTGCGCTGAATGATTTCGATGAAGACGGTGGGACGGTCCATGAGCGGCTTGGTGAACAGCTGCAGCAGGTAGCCCTCGTCGTCGC
>JACCDW010205088.1_pt1 | contig 17393 bp, 34 predicted proteins | sample 7449781 | NCBI WGS metagenome assembly JACCDW01 (sample SAMN15323449, study PRJNA562643) | freshwater metagenome | isolation source: river surface water | place: USA:Blue River Watershed | collected 2017-08-18
GGAAATTGTGCCAGAACAAATCACCAACTTCCTCGTTTCCGTATGTTGTACCAAGACCATAATTCGGCAATCCATGCTCTAGAGTCCAGTATGGACGTCGATCTTGCTCCCAGTCATAACGAAATACATCCCTATCATATCTCTTTGGCGGCATCATGTCAACTTGAATGCCAACTCTTTCTGCTTCATACGTGTATTCTTCGGCAACATCGCCGCGAGAAGTTTCAAGAGCAGATGGTCGACCCATCTTTACGAAATTTTCTCTGGACAACGCAACAGCAGAAGGCGCTGCAAACAAATGATTATTATTCTGAATGTGTCCAGACCTCTGGGCATTGCCAATCAGTACACCATCAAGTGCTCTTGAAACATAGTAATCAATTGCATTCTCACTTACAGGGATGCAATCAATATCTAAGAACAAGATATAATCAAACATCATTGTTTTTGGAATTTCAACATTGATACTTTTTACTGGCTCGCCCATGCAAGTCCAGATATAATCCATAAAGATTCCATGGGGCATCTCACCTTTAATGATGAAATGGGGAAGTTTAGTTCGATTGAACTTCTTTACGACTTCGGCTTGCAACTTAACCGTTTTAGGATTAATGTTGGGCATATAATAAGACGCGATGCATGCGTTCATGTTATCCCTTCCTCAAATCTTCAAAAATAAGATTCACATAGTTTTTACCAATAAGGCGATACTCTTTTTCTTTTAAGAAATCAATAATTGCCATACTTGTGCCAGGAACAATATGCTCGCTTGGTTCAATTGTAATGATGTGTGGTCGATGTTTTGTGAAATCAATATCTTTTAAAATTCTAAGATCTAATCCCTCAACATCAATACTTAATAGTAATGATTCGACATCCAACATTTCTAGAATAGAATTAACTCTAATTGTCTGTACTTTAATCTTTTGAGTAGTGAGTCTATTCTTTTCTACAAATTCTGGTACTGCAGTAGAAAGTTCGTTTTCTGTACTCACATAAAATTCGATTTCTTTCTCATCTGTATCAACAACAGCGGCTTCAATAATTCGATCCCTTGGTCTAAACTTGCGCAAGTTTTCTGCGAGTTTAGGATCTGGTTCAACAATAATTCCATTGACACCAAACTGATTATAGTAAAGGAAAGACGCACTGGTACACACAGGGTGATTTCCACCAATTTCAATATAACTCAATTGCAGTGAATTAAGTTTATTTCGAAGAGTATATGCTTCTAAAGTCTTGCGAATAAAAATGTCTTCATAGCATTGACTGTATGTCTCATCCAACCATGCTGGAATAGTTGGATTTGGCATTCTATGTTGACGAATTTGATCATAGACAAATGGATTAACTATTCTTTGCATGTGCCACCTGATCTGTATATTCTTTTTGCTTGATGATGTAATCTGGCATTATTTCTAAAAGGTAAGTTCTAGCGCACATGGCACCAAGCAATTCGCTGAATAAATCAATTAAATTATTTTGTGTTAGTTTGCCCATTTCTTCTCTTAAGAATGGTTTGTAATTTTCAATAGTTTTAATTGCTGTTTCAATCGGCAAATGAATGTAGTGTAGCAAACTTTCGTCAATTTCGTTCGCGCCATATTCAGCACAAATCACACCATTGTGATCTCTGAGGGAAGAAAGGACTCCATGATCCGCACAATTAAAAACTTCAACCATCTCATTCGACTTTCCGATTACACTCTTTTGTGTCAGATAGGTGAATGTATTTGGGATAATTGGTTTTGTTTGAGAATAATGCGTCACATCAGCATAAATCACAATCTCAATTGGAAATGGGTAGAGAGCACAAATCTTTTCCCAAGTCGCTCCTGTGCTTGATATATCAACAAGGATTGAATTAGGTGGCACATGACTCTTTAGGTAATTTATTGATTCAGTTGGTTGAGCATAAGCAACTTTCCGAGAGAAGGGAATGTAGTATGCGTTTGTGTAGACTGCATTGTATAGTTTATAAAGTAATTGGCAATCCCTACCAAGAAAGACCAAATTTTTGTCTCCGTGTTTACGATGTAGCATTTCACAAACAGTTAGCAACCATGGTAAGTTTACTTGATTGCTCACATCAACATATTCAATTTTATCCTTGGGGATATCGTTCATGCTTAATCTAACTTCTCTCAATAAACAACCCAAGTATCCAAGCCCTGCTTTAAAGAAAAGATTTTCTATCTTCGTAGATAAAACAGAATCTTTATAGAGTTCAGTCTCAATGTTCTGTTCCTTTGCATTTGCAATATCCGATCTTTCGTTGTCTCCACAATGAACACTTATCCCAAGATCTTTAACTCGTTGCCAAATAGTTCCAATACTTTTATCTCTGTTTGACTGGTAGATTGTGACTTGTGTTTTAAGTCCTGCATTGCGTACAAGTTCCAGTATGTCAGCACCAGAAAGATACATGTCAGAAATTAAAAGATCACCAGTGCTAACTCTATTCATATTTGCAGGTAAAGCAAAGGTGTGTTCTTTCTCAAGATCAATCTCCATCCTATACAAAGAATGAATTTGATCTTTTGAGATCACTCCACTTGTTGCAAGTGTCTCATAGATTTCTAGAAGTGATCTGGTGCCATTGTCGGCAGACTTTCTGGCTGACACAAATCCTTTTAAATTGGTATTTTTTTCAATTGTGCGTAAGACAAAATCATTGTTGATAAATCTTCGAGCAATTAACGTATCAAAAACATCCCAACTTCTTATTTTCTTTTCCATGGAAGTTCACCTTTGTAAAATTCTTTCATTTTTTTATTGCCCTCAATGAAAAATTCTTTTTTGACTGAGATGCCAGTGCTACCAACTCTATATCTTACCGTATAGTCATTGTTGGTGTCAAACTTTAATTTGTTTTGTTCGTGCATAAGGACTGCAGTCAACGCGCGATCAACTTCCATGACACCTGGCTCTCTCGCTTTACGATTCCAGATTGGTGAAACAGAGACTGCAATATCTTTTCTAAGAAAGAAACAATTTACATCAACAAAATGATCATTGAGCACTGACTTCCATTTACCAAGACTCTCACAATCATCATTACAGATGACATTATCGTTGTCATCAACAATCTTTCGGAGAGAGTATGCCCAGTCAAGTTTGTTTTCTGTCACAAGTTTTACAAGACTCTCAATGTGATTTGGCTCAATTGAATTATCATCATCAAGCCAAAAGACAAAATCACCATTTGCAAGATATGTAAATGCTCCATAGATTCGATGCCCATTGAATCTATCTTTACCTGTTGAGTATGGGAGAACAATCAGATTTTCTTGTGGACCATTTACTGGAAATTCAACCGCAGTTAAGATTTCGTCTGCATTCTTCCAGTGCTCTTTCCCATCAACAACTACAATGTGCTCAATGTTCTTATATGTTTGATTGCGAACAGATTCTATACAATTTGCGAGTTGTGGTTTACCAATTGTTGCAGTGATAATTGAGACTTTCATTGACTTCTCTTTTTACAAAATTCAATCACAGATGGGTCTTTCTTTTGATCTTTATATGGTGCATACAATGCACGCTTTCTAGATTCAGCCTTGCTATTTACATAACTTAAATAATATGTTGCCAAACTTCTGCGCGCAATATGTTCAGGGCAGGTCAGTTCTTCTGGCAATCCATGCCAAGAGTTTTGTGTGGTATCAAATAGGAGTGCACGATTGAATTTGTTTTCAATTTTTGTGACACATTCTTTTGGTTGCTGCGTTTCTTCATCATGGCTCCAGAATTCCAATCCACCACCCCATGATGTATCCCAATCTGGTGTCATGTAAATGATGAGATTAAAATTTCTCATCAGAGGAAGTTTAGGATGTAAAGAATAGTCTTTGTGAATGTTTAGTTTGCCACCACGATTGTGAGAATGCATTCCACCACCATGCAATCCATAATCTGGAATAATAATTGAAGAGCGAGTAACTTGACTCAGAATGCTGGCAAAATCTTGGCTGCAGAGATAGAATAACGCTGAGTAAATTGGTGCTGGAAATTTGTCCCAATGTGAACAGGCTTTCTTTTTTTCTACAGGGTTGTCATATGATACAGTCCATGCAGAATCATCATGTGCTGGAAAACTGCTGGCTATTTTAGCAGCAGTCTCAGCAGTAAAAAAATTATCAATCACTACATGATTGAATGGTTCGGCTGTTCTAAATTTGCTTCGCAGTGAAACATGATCTAGGGTGTTTATCATTATTAGTCCCAAAGATTCTCATAATATTTTCCAAACAAACGGAATGCATTTTTCTTCCGAGCATGATATGCTTTCATCTTTTCCATATCATAAACTGGCTCGACAAGAGTCACTCTTTCACTAAAGTCTTCACCTTCTTTCTGCACCCATTTGTACTTGCCTTTCTTGATACAAAAAGTGGGGTCACGATCTCGAGCAAGTTCACCAAACGCCCAGATCATTTCTTTCATGATCCAATCCCAACGCTTGAAGTGAAACTCGTCTGTATCCCATTCATTCTTCTTTGGCTTGGCATTGGTAGAACGAAGATGTTCAGGAACATCGTTGTCATCAGTGCAAGGCGCACCATGATTGGTCTTGAGCAACTGCTTGAGCATCGGATGAACGATGAGTGCAAGTGTACGATCCATAGACCAAGTGTCCCATGGATCGATACGAACAGAAACTTTCTGTTCACCTTTCTTCGGATATTTTCCGATTGAAATCTTCATTTTGTTTTTTCATGTAACCATGCAAATGCTTCACAGAGGAACTTCACCAGAAATATAATTCCGATGAACAATCCACCTGCGAGCAACAAACCAAGAGCCAAATCAATCATTTGGTTCTCTTTCGACGAGCCTTGCGTTTCTTAGATCCTAACTTTGCACGACCCTTTCCAAATCCTTTAGTTCCAGTTTTGGCTGGCATAAATCACCTTGACATATCGTCTTCAGAAGTACCATTAAGTCCAAGTTCAAAATCATCAAAAAGATCTTTTTGCGCTTGTACAAATTTTTGATTTTTTACTGTGTCAAGCAATGAATATCGCTCGCGATTAAATTGCTCAAAGATTCGAAACAGTTTCTCGAACCTGATATTATATAGTTGCTCAAGACCAATGAGCACATTACCAATCTGGTCTTTTGAGAGATTACCCTCAAGGATTTCTTCGCTCAAGTCTTTTAGATCACTGGTAATGTTCCAGCAAGACATAATCTGCTGTTCATAATCAAATTGATCGTAACTCATATTAACCTCTGCGCATTCTAGAAATATCTTTCATCTGCTCTTCGTCAATCACAGGCACTGCGTTGCTCTTATGCATCGTCGCAATACCTTTGACAAGAGTCCCTGTATACTTCAGACTCTCGCGTTTTTCAGTATATGCAAGATTGGTGTCAAGCGACTTCAACGAACGAGCAACATCAGCACCAACGCGAGGACTATACTGTAATCTCGGCAATTCCTCAATTCCGAGAATTGCAGTGCTTCGGTTATACTTCTTTGCAACTACACCCTTTGCTTTACGCTTCTTCTTTGGCTTGAATCGAGCAGCGCAATAGATCATCATACAGTTGTGGGATACTTTTCAGAGTGGTATCGATAAAAGCGAGCAATCTCGCCGATCTTTTGGCGCACAGCATATGGCATGCTGTCAATATATGCGCTATCAAGCGCAATCAATTCTCTAGAAAGGCGACGCATTTCACGAACTTCTTCAGTCGTGCCAATTGGCATCACTTCAAAATCACCTTCACTCATTAGACTTTCTCCACAAGTTTAGACAAAGTGTGATCAGCAATTTTCGCTCGAATCATCGAAGGAATATCGCTGTATGGATCCTCAAGAAAATAAGAACAACCATCTCTCCAACTATCATACTTCACAAACCTTGCAAAATCAAGCATGTGTTTCGGATTACTAGGATCAAACGAGACTCTTGCTCTTGGAGCAAGCACAGAACGTCGATATTCATTCGTCATTTTTAGGTTCCTCTGCAAGATCATCAATGACTTCGAATCCCAATTCGATCAGACGATCCTCAACATACTTTGGTCGCACACCACGCAATTCTTCTTCCGTGAAGATAACAACAGCGCAACCCATTGCCTCAAGTTCGCGACCCAACTCAACAATTCTTGCCATGTCAGTCATTAGTAATGCTCCGCATTGTAGTCAGCATCGTTTGGCTCAAACGTCAGATCATCATATGACACCATGTCAGTATCTGACTCATCATAATCAAGATCACCACGCTCATATGCTGCAAGAACATCATGAACTTGTGTCAGCGGAAGACCAAGAGACTTTGCAATCTCAGCCTCTTTCATACCATCACTGTGATACATGTCAATGATGTCAATTTCTAAATCTTTGAAATATCCCATTAGAACGGCACTCCTTCAGCCATCGGAATTTTGTTTAACTCAGTTTGATATTTGCGATCACCAACCACCAGCAGAAGATTGCGAGCACGCTCAAGTTTCTCAGCAAGATCATAACAATCTTTCGCGCTCAGTTCATGCTGCGTCATCGTGTTTGCAAGAACATGATCAGCAGCATCGACTAAATCAATCGCTTCACTCAACAATGTTTCGGTTTGCTTTTTCATATCATTCCCACTCCTTGAAATTTTGCGCTGCTTCGTTGTCTTTGTATCCGCGAGCATACTCATCGAGTTCCTCGCCAGTCATCACAACAAGAGTAATTTCTTGCGAGCGATAAGTGTCACCAACGAAGTAGTGTGGATTAAAGTCACGACGATAATAACTATCGGCAGCACCACGATCATACGGACTGCCATGTTCACGATCAAGACGCATATTAGGCAACCACCTGCACGCGAGGGAACATCATGTCATCCATGAAGTGATGACCAGGGAGCGGAGCGACAAAAGTGTCAGATTTGAATCTTTTATCAACCTGACCAAGCCACACACGCTTAATAGTTTTGGCACGGAACGTACCGTCAGAAAGCACAGCGGTCACAAGACCAACCATGTAGCAATCATCATGACCAACGAAGTCAAGAGACTTGACCACGTCACCAATTTTCACAGTGTTTTCACATTTCATAAGACTATTATAGCACAGGGAGATGAAATTGACAACAGAAAAAACTCTTGTAAAATCAATAACTTACGAGCACCTCTTGGAACACACGTTTTGCCTGTTCGAAAGTGGTGTCGTTGAGGCGAATCTTGTTACCAGTACTGCGGCATTCAATCTCATACATGTAATTTCCCACATGCCAGAGTGTGTGCCGAGCACCGAATCTGTCGTTTTCAGACATGATATAGTGTATGAATCTCACTGACGCGCCTCTACTAAAATTTCCATCTCGCTGATGATGCCGTCTATGGCGTAGGCTTGAATTTCACTGAAAAAAGCCTGTAATTCCTGTGTGGTTGCCGTGTTAAAATCGGCGTTGGTGGGGTAGTCGAATCCCTGCTTAATGGCTTCGGGCTTGACCTTATTGATTAGCGTGATTAATTGTGCTTTATTCATACAACCATTATCGTACAAAACACAAGGGATTACAACAGAAAAATCTCTTGTAAAATCAACAACTTACGAGATCCCGTATAACGAACGGAGAAGGTGCGAGAGCGGAGTTAAAATGGGGGTTCGGATAGGTCTGGGGGCAGGTCGAAATAGCGTATTCGGACTCCTGCTTCACGCAGCATCTGTTCGGCGTGATCGATCGAATAGTGCTTCCCAGCACCAACCCCAGTCCATGGTCGGTTTGGTCCGATGACTTCCTTGATCCCTGCTTGAATCAATGCGCGTGTACAATCAGCACATGGCTTTGGTTCCCAATTTAGATATGCACGTGAGTTGTTGAGCGAAACTCCAACGCGAGCAGCATTGAAGATTGCGTTGCGTTCAGCATGCTCAACCCAGTGATATTTTTCTGGACGCTTCCAACGATCTTTCCAATCTTCTTCAATGCCGCGAGGGAATCCATTGAATCCAGTCGACAAGATGACGTTATCATCATTGACGATTACACACCCCACCTTTGTCGACGGATCCTTGCTCTTCTGAGCGATCAGAGTAGCCTGTAAGATAAACAATTCATCCCACGAGAGTTCATCACGAATCATAATATAGTTCTCAATGTTTACTTAATGGAAATCTTACGAGGCTTCTGTTCTTCAGGGATAACATTCTCAAGATAAACTGAAAGAATGCCATCAGCGAGAGCAGCATCACGAACCACTACTGTGTCAGACAAAACAAATTGGCGAGCAAATTGGCGACCAGCAATTCCCTTTACAAGATAATTGCGTTCGTCAGTTTCTACCTTTTTGCCTTTGATCTTTAGAGAGTTTTTCTCAGCCGTGATTTCAATCTCATCTTGCTTGTAGCCAGCAACTGCTACTTCCACAATAAAATTGTATTCGTCTGTTTTGACGACGTTCACAGGTGGAAACGCTGTTTGCGATGCAGTTAGTAGATGAGCGGCGTTATCAAGAGCAGCGAACGTATTTTCAAACCCAAGAGCAGTTGGAAGAAGACGATCGAGTGATGCAGCCGTGAGTGCGGTGATATTAGTCATATTGTTACTCCTTTTATAAGCAAGTATTGTTGTGGACCCCAAATGGGCATCCACCTTTATTTATACACCAGTTGAACCAAATCCACCAGCGCGTTCAGAATGTTTTTCTGGCTTTTTAGTGAGAACAACAAATTGTACAGGTATATTAGAAACAACTTCAGCCTGTGCAATTCTATCCCCTTTCTTGAGGACTTGACCCATACCAGAGATATTTGTCAACAGAACAAACACTTCTTCTTGGTAGTCAACATCAACAATGCCTTCTGAGTTTGCAAGAACGAGTCCTCGCTTGAGCGACAAACCAGATCTTGGGTGAAGGCGAATGCTATAGTTTTGTAGTGGTATAGATTCACGAGAAACATCTGCGTATGTTTCAACAGTGATGTTTTGTTCAACCTTAAAAACTAATCCTGTCGGAATAAGTAAACGATCTCCAGGATAAACAGAAATCTCACCATGTGAGTTCACATATTGTGAAATAGGATTGTTGTGTTTATCATAACCCTTTACACTTTCTTCAGATGGTTGAAAAGAAAGATCAAAACAATTTGCGAGCGATGTTCCATAAGTTGGGATATCGAAATCATCACGAATCTTATACACATTTACTACAATCACAAATTATGCCTCTTTCTTTTTCTTTCCAATTGTATATTTGGAGACTAACTGCCACTGACTCTTATCCTTGAATGGAAGAATCTTAATCTGCGAAAGTGGCGCAACATTGTCTTTTGTTTTATCTGGACTTACAAGTTTCACAAGACCCCATTCTGCCATTAGATTCGCGATTGTGTTTCTTCGCTGTAAATCGTTTTCAGAAATGTTGCTTGGCTTACCATCCAACTCAAAGAGTTCTTTGAAGTGGACAATGTAATACTTTCCTTGTTTGTGGAGGATATGGCAGCTTTGATAAAGAATGTTATCGTTCTTTGCTGCAACTCCAATACGAGTTAGAGTTTCTCGTACCTTTAAGAAATCATCCTGTTTATCAAGAGTAACTTCAATCAATTTTTCAACGCTCATGTTATCATCCTTTGAATAATTTTTTTCTTAACATAGCGATTTGTTCATCATTAAGTATTCTTAAAGCCTCTGCAGCCTTTGAATCTGAATAGCCATAATACTCTTTGATTACATCCAAATCATTATTCTCAGCCTTTTTGAACCATTTTGAATACGGTCTTTTTGAGGCTCGAACAATATTTAGGAGAAAATCATACTTCATCTTATTATCGAGGCTGGAGAATCGATTCATCTCGTTGGCAAATAGGATTGTGTCTCGATGATATGAGAGCGCACGATTGACCATGAATGCAGGGTAGGATCGTTCGTCTTGATCTGTGAGAAGAGCGTACTGCTTTGTCTGAAGAATCGAAGGAATCAGTTCTTTAAATAGATCAGCCATTTGAGTGCTCTAATAGAAGATTATAATTCATACAATATTCATTATGGAAGTTTTGATCATCCGCAGCGATTGCATACTTCGTACCAGAAGTGTTCTTGTACCAGTATTCCATCACACGATCAATCGGAATTATCCAATAAATCAGTTCTTTTGAGTTTAACTTGTCGCGGTAAGATCGTTCTGTAACTACTGCACATACAATAAATTGAACGTTTTCTTTATAGTAATAAAGGGCAGTATGTTCTGCCAAGTCAAATAACCACGAATTTTTTTTAGTTTTTGCTTTATTACCTTTTCTATTCATACCATTTGAGTTAAAACATGAACTTGTTTTGACTTGAGCACGTATTGTTTTATTCGTCTTTGGGTTAAAGATGGTGAAGTCATATGGAACTTTATACTGCGTGACATCTGTTATAATTAGTTCAGATCGTTCATACAGATCAAGTTGAATTGATTTTATTGTGAGTGATTCGCGCATTTCTCCAGCAAGATCACTTGTTGGTTTTTTCTCTTCTTTAAAATAATATTTTTGTCCAATTTGAATTGGTCCAAGTTCCTGTTCAATTGCAGTCATCATGTAAATTTACACTCCGCCATTAGTTCAGTGAGACATGCAGTTAGATTCAGTTCTTGATCGCCGACAAAGGCTGATTGATATTTATACCTTGCCAGAATTACAACAGCATTTGGAATTGTGGATTTATCCATCACATCATAGAGACTATCATAAACTCTACGATACATTCTTGATGGATCTTCAACGCCATTCTCTGCAACCCACTTTCGCATTGAGCCAAAGTTCTGATCCTTGAGTGCGGTTACAAGTTCAGTGATTGAAACATCAGTCAGACTTGTTAAGATACCAGCATCAATCTTACCACTGACAGAATATCGCTGAAGTTCATTCAACACTCGACGATAGTCAGGGAAATGTTTCTTGACAACTTCAGCAAGGACTGCTTTGTCATATGGGATCTTCTCAGCAGTGAGAATCTCCGCAGTGCGCTTCATAAATGCCATTGCCATTTTTGGCTTATCTTCTTTGCGCAGTTTGAATTCAATTACAGCGCATCGAGAATGCAACGGTTCAATGATGCGACTCTTATAATTGCAAGTCATGATGAACGTACAATTAAGAGCAAACTCCTCCATTGCAGCACGCATGGCTGGCTGAGTGGAGTTTGGATTTAGATAGTCTGCCTCATCAATGATGATAACCTTCTTTGTTCCTGTGAAGGACATTGAGGAGGCATAGTTTTTAATTTTGGTGCGGAATGTATCAATACCAGATTCATCTGATCCGTTTACGAACAAGTAATCACAACCAACCTGCTCGCAGAGTGCTTTTGCAATTGTTGTTTTACCAACACCTGCGCCACCACAAAGAAGCAAATGCGGAATCTCTTTTCGATCCACATAAGATTGGAAAGTAGATTTAAATTCGTCAGGGAGGATACAATCAGCAACAGTCCGTGGTCGATACTTTTCAACCCAGAGCAAATCATTCATAATAAAAATTCCTCACAAATTATTCAGTTACTATCTTACGCCATTTCCCATTAATTTTCAAGTACAATTCACCATCTGGTCCTGGCTTCAGACCAACAATAATATCCTTTCTTGTTCCAGGAACATATTTTGGTTCGTAAACATATAACTTTTGCGATGGCGTTACTGTACCAAGATGCAATGCGCCGCTATTATCGAGGCTCAATCGCTCCTTTACTTCTTCGCCATATGTTGTATGGATAGAAAGAGAAGTACCATTGTTTTTACCAATTTCATCTACGATCTTTTTATTTTCTGAATCTGGTAAAACGGCTGCAGCGGCAACAATGCCACCACCAGCCACGCCACCAGCAAGACCAAGATACTTGAAGAAATTACGCCTTGTTGCCATCGTTTTTTCTCCTTTGCCATTGATCATACGCCACTTCAGCACCCATTGAAAGCAGAATACCATAGATTCCGTAACTGGAATCCCAACCAACAAAAGTGGAGGCAATTGTATAGACAGCAAATGCTATAATCAGCACTGCGAAAAAGATATCTTTCATAATAACCTCAAAGAGAAGATGGGGTGGGGAAGGTGAACTCCCACAGCGAGCAGTCTGGCGGATTGTGCCGTCAACAAAGAACGTTGCACCCCAACAGACTTATTTAGCCACCGTTTCGTAGATCTCCACGAAGTCGTTCTGGCTTGCAACTTCTTCTTCAAAGTTGCGCTTGTGATAAGTCTTCGCCAGTTTACGAGAGAGTTTCTTTGGAAGTTCGAACTCATCCTGCATTCTTTGCAGAATATCTTTGATGAGGTCTCGTTCTGCCTCAATACGAGTGAGAGAATTTGAAATCTCTTGGAGACATCCCAGAATCTTTACTTTGTCACCATCTTTAATAGTCATGATCACTCCTCAAAAGAAGAATCTGCAACATCAACAGCAATGAAGTATGACAGATTGATTGTCTTGTGTTTGAACTTGGAGATGCCTCGCTTTGATACAGAAACCTCATAATCGCCATCAAGCAACTTGAAGTGTTCTGCTTTCATCACAACGCGGAACTTCTTACCGTCACCAGTTCCAATCTCAATCTTGGAATGATCTGCTGCATTGTTCTTGACATCTGTTGCAATAAAGTTTACAACAGCACCATCGCTCTCAAACACAAAGTTTGGCAATCCAGAGATGCTGGCAGACTTACGCATCCAATCAAGATCAGCATGCGAAAGAACAAACGAGCAATCTGCTTCTGTGATAGAGATACTCTTTGCAGGTGGCTTGGTCAGCAATTCTGGCGCACAATAATGAATATAGTCTCGCTTGCGATCAGCCTGAATGTTGATGCGATCTACATCGAAAGAAAGATCAGCATCCTTGTAAAGAGAGAGTTTTGCAAGGAGTTTTGTCAGATCATAGATGCAAAAATCCTTTTCGAATGTTTCATCAAGAACTGCTTCTGCGAAGATTGTCTTACCTGCAGAAATTGTACGGAGCGAATTACCCTGTTTGAATTCAATACTCTGGTTGATACCAGAGAAGTTTTTCAAGATGTTCAACGTATTATCAGAAAGTTTCATAATTAACGACCTCATTTGCCTCAACACGATTATTATAAATCGAATCAACTATATTGTCAACTCGAATTTTCAACTCATCCAATGTACAATTATTGTCCATTACAATATCATAGTTAGATCCAATCCAAGCCCATTCTGAATAATGAACTTCTGGATATGCGTTACGCATTACTTCTTGTTGAACACGTCCCAGATTGCAGTCTCGAGCAAGATCATACCACTCAGGATCAGGACCACGACGAACGCGAATAACACACCCACCAGAATCTCGAATAGCCTTGATCTCATTTGGGAATCTCACATCAGCAATAACATAATATTGACTAGGTTTGCATCGCCTTAACACAGTATGGACCCAGAGGTCAGGGTGAAATACATCACGACCTGCCTCTGTGCCCATTAGCTGGAGTGCTAATCTTGGTGAGAATTCGCGACCAAGTTTTTCTGACCACCACTCATCTTTTTGCTCGCGCCATGCTCGCGATTCTAAAGAGTCGCCTTCAAGCAAACCGCGATTCCAACCAAAGATTACAGCACAGGCATCTTTGACACTATTAGCAAAACTTTCTTTAATGAAAGCATGCCGCTCAACCAAGAGATCTGCAACTGTACCTTTCCCTGCTCCAATGAAGCCTACTAGACCAATAATCATATGAAATTATAGAGATCCGACGAAATTTGCAACGGCTGGCATATCACCATGGAAAGCATACGTTCCGATGTGATGTGTGCGCATCCAAGGACACAACCAGATCTTACCACCCATGTTACGCCACCACTGGCAGAACATATAGTCTTCGGAGAGATAGCGATCTGATCCCTTGCCGCCATTTGCCTTACTGTCAATTACAGTATCAAAGTAAGCGTGAATGTAACGCGATCCATCGAAGTTGGCTTGACCAACATGATCTGGTTTGTAACGAAGATTTGGATACTGTTTCTCAAACTTCTCAAATACTTCTCGATTGATAAGCATAAAGCCAGTTCCAATTTCTAGAACTTCAATCGGCTCAGCAACACTAAACTTCTCAGTTCCAGGAACAGGATTAAACACGAAGTCACCAGCAACTTTTTCAAGTTCAGATGGTGGAATATCTGGATTGCGTGCAACAGCATCTTTAATTGCACCCCACTTGATCGACTTCTTTGGGTATGGTCCGCCAATAACTTCCTTGTCAAGAGCAAGGAGCGCAACCACATCACGAGGATCGAAATGAATGTCGGCGTCAATGAAAAGCATATGAGTGAATCCTTCCGCGCGAAGGAACTCATCAACAAGATAATTGCGCGCTCGTGTAATTAGTGATTCATTGAAGATGAAAGAATATCGAACTTCAATGCCATAATTTGAGCAGAGAGTCTGTAAGTCAAGACACGACTTCACAAACATACCATGCGCCATACCACCATACATTGGTGTCGCGACAAAAAGTTTCTTTTTGCGCAATTCTTCTACTTTAACTTCTAATTGCATAATTATTCACTCCAGGTATAAAATTTTCTAATATTGTCAATGATCTTTGCCTGATCATCGAGGTTTTCGTTGACCATTGTCTCTATATAGTCCATGAGCGTTAGTGAACCCATGATATTCGAGATTTTCGTTGCTCGAGAATTCTTAAACTTATCATCTTGATCATCCTTACGATCTACATGACGTTGTTCTTTTGTATCATGCGATGCAGTCAGAACAAGAACCTTAAACGAATTCGGAAACCATTCTGATAGTTTGTCTAAAAGTTTACCATTGAACAAACGATCACCTTCGAAGATTACGTTAGTCTCTGCATGTTCAGACCATAACTCATTAAAGAATTTTTCAGCATCAGGCTGCACTGCCATTGACAATCGATCTGTCCCTTGAAACACATTACCGTCGTTGACATACTTACCAAGAATGTAGAGATTCAGTTTCTTGGAATACATTGCATCAAGAAGTTTCTGTGGTTTAATGATTTGCCAATCATCAGCCATTGAAATCAATCGAAACATTAGAGTGGTCTTGCCAGTTGCTGGTTCACCACCCATTGCAATCACTTTTACCATAATGCCTCCAATCCTTCTTTCACTGGTTCTTCATCTTGAAACATCCAGTCTAGTCTTTCTATTCTACCTGTTCTCAGATAAAAAGTAAACTTTTCCTTGTTAATTTTAGCATTGCGAATTGCAAGCCTTGGATCAAGAGTTTCATTTCTTGCTTGCCATAACACATTCCATTCAATGCCATTCCAGTCATCCTTTTCTGCTTGCTGAATTTCTTCTGACTGACGATCCAAATAATAGCCAAGATATCGCCCATGATGTTCGCGGAAGATTTTCTTGAATGAACAAAGACAAGTCTCCATCGTGAAGAAATCAATTTGATCTACCAAGTTGGGGTATCTAGATGCTGTCTCCTCAAGTATTGATCTCGATCGTGCTTCGAGAGATTTGTATTCTCCTGCAGTAAGTTGCTTATCGTATTTGTCATCTTCGCCGAGGGCAAGATGCAAACCATTACGATGTGAGCGAGAGCCAGAATAATCGTCCAGCATGAGGCTAGTAGGTACACACTTAATGTGAGCAGTATGACACAAATGCTGCATATAAAACCAAGTGGAATAACGACCAAACTTGTACAGATTTCCTTTAAGAGTATTCCAAAGGTTGTCGAAAGTTTGCTTCTCATTGTCTCCATAATAACTCTCCAACACTTCGCGTTGTGTGCGCTTGCCAATAAATTTTTGATATGATTCAAACATGACTGGCAAGTGTCCTTTGTTCCACTTTGTATCAGTTTGGTATCTCAACCTTTTGTAGTTGTGACTGTTCCACCATGTAATACGATCTACAGTGGCAAGTTCATAATCTGGAAATTCGTTTTTGAGAACCCATGCTGTTGGCAATTGATATGTGTTGCCATATAACCAAGCAAACCACAGACGTTCCTCATCATTGTGTTCATATCGCTGGTGAAGATAATTGGTGCACCATACGGCTGGATCACAATCGCCATATTGCATGGACCATGCATACCAACGAATAAATTGTTCGCGACGATTATTCAAAGAAGCGTTCGACATTTTGTTTCAACAATGCATCACGGAGCCAATAATCACCAACATCAGAAATTGCCTTCCGTACTATTTCAAGTTTTTTCTTTCCAAATTTATGCGACTCCAGCGACTCATCAATTAATTGTGTGCGCACTTTGTCATCAGGAAATGCAATTGATGGATCTGCAATTGCAAGTTTCCTGAACTCTAATTGTTCTGCTCTAGTCTTGAACAGCGGCTGATCAGATCGAAGAGATCCTGTTGGATCAACTGCCCAAAAGACAAGACCGTTTTTCATATGCCATGTTACAGAACTTGGAGTACAAGAGATCTTGAGTCGCTTCATGTTCTGCACATTCACAGCGTAATCTACATATTGATTCCAGATTCGCGAAGCATATCCCTGACCCTCACATCCCTCCGCCGTTACGATCTCATAGAGATTGGTATACTTGTCGCGATTGAAAGTTGCAAAAATGAGCGAAACAATCTTACCGTTGTCCTCAAGAATCATCGGTGGTGACTTATCATAGTTCTGAAATCGAATCCAGAGATTATGCGATGCAGCAAGAAACCGAGTGTTCTTACCTTCTGGTGAATTACGAATTAGGCTGACAACATCATCAGCGTTTGCAAATTTCATAGTTGTAAATCTTTTGCGCCTTGAATTTCAATATGTTCTTTAACAAGAGAATTCTCTATCATCGTTACATATGAATTCATATCAATTTCAACCGAGCCATCAAGTCCTGCGCGAGTAGCAATATCCGCAGTTGATGTGATTATACCACCATTTGGTAAAGAAGTAAAGTAAATTGGTCGCTTGCCATTGCGATAGAAACGCAATTTCTTTTCAGCATAGAGTTCAATTACTGCCATTGAAGCATTAGCAAACTCTACAAGCGGAGACTTCTTTGCTCTAAGTGTGTGAAGAATTAATTCTGAATCATTACGAGTCTGACATTTGTATCCATACAAACGTTCCCAATTTTCTGGCATCTCTTGACTCACAACGCCATTGTGAACAATTGCAAAATTTGCATCCCAGAGCGGCTGGTTGTAATTCAGATCAGAGGTTGAATAGCGACAATGACCAATTAGATATAGATTGCCGTCTTCATTCAATGCTGTTTTCAGATCAAATGCTTCAACAAACTTTCCTGCAGGAGTTGCAGAGATCATCGCATGCACTCTATTTCCTCGGACCCAAGAGATACCAGTTGCATGTAATCCACGAATACTCGACTCACGAAAAACGTCAGCAAGCATTTTAAAATCTTGAGTAGATGGCTTCTCAAGAAAAGCAGCAATGACTGCACACATATTAAGCGAAC
>JACCDW010168900.1_pt1 | contig 17389 bp, 18 predicted proteins | sample 7449781 | NCBI WGS metagenome assembly JACCDW01 (sample SAMN15323449, study PRJNA562643) | freshwater metagenome | isolation source: river surface water | place: USA:Blue River Watershed | collected 2017-08-18
AAGGTCGTTTACAAGCCATTTTTCAGGTTGAAGTTTTAAAAACAAGGCACCGCTACCTAAAAATGGTTCTATGTATGTACCTGAGAACTCTGGAACATATTGGATAAACTTGTTAAGATGTTTACTTTTATTACCACTCCATCTAACAAATGTTTTCATTATCTTACTATACTATACTATACTATACTATATATAAAAATATTTTGCTATTTATAGTTTTATACCTAGTAATTCATTATAACAAGTTCATTCGTGTAACTTTTAGAACTAATACGATAAACCCTGAATGTTTTAACCATGTATTCTTTAAAGGTGGTTCTAATTTGGTCTGTATTAGCCTGGGTCATCATCCATTTGACACCCTTTTTGTCTAATTTTTTAACTTCAGTGTAAAGTCTTTTTATAAAAGAACTATCTAGGACTTGGTCTTTATTGTAATTAAACCCGTAGTCATGAGCTTCTATGTATGGTGGGTCAAGGAAAACAAAATCTCCTTCTTTAGCTTTACTTAAAACATTTTCATAACTTTTGTTAGTTATTTTTCCTTGTGTTTTATTCAAGAAATCGCTTACAGCTAGTAAATTGTTATAAGTATTACTTTCTAAAAAGTAACATCTGTTTTTGGATAATATATCCAAAGAAACACCTTCAAAATAAAACCTATTTTTTACAATTAATTCTCCTCTGTACGAGGAATGTTTCATAAGCATATATACACAAGCTCTTTTCAAATCATAAGGTAATGTTTCTATCATTGATGTTATTTCTCTACAATAACTTATCTTTTCCTTTTTGGAAAGAGGGATAAATATTTTAGCAAACTCCTTAAATTCTTTTATGATAGCTTTTGGATTATCTTTAACTTGATTCCAAATATTTATAAGGTCTTTATTAAGGTCATTTACAATCCATTTTTCAGGTTGAAGTTTTAAAAACAAGGCACCGCTACCTAAAAATGGTTCTATGTATGTACCTGAGAACTCTGGAACATATTGGATAAACTTGTTAAGGTGATTACTTTTATTACCCTGCCATCTAACGAATGTTTTCATTATCTTACTATACTATATATAAAAATATTTTGCTATTTATAGTTTTATACCTAGTAATTCATTATAACAAGTTCATTTATGTAACTTTTAGAAAGAGGACGGTAACCTCTGAATTTCTGAAAGCTCTAAATAAAATGCAAAAAGCCTCTAAACAAGTTTTTAGCTTGTTTAGAGGCTTTTTGCATTTTATTTAGTTTTTTATAATAATTTTTTGATTTTTAGTTTTTTTAGTTTTTTTTAGTTTTTTTATAGTAATTTTTTGATTTTACTTAATAATTCTGGAGAGTATTCAATAGATGGGAGAGATTTGTAATCAATTAATTTTGACTTGTCGCCAAACACTTGAGGCTGTAAACTATTTAACTTCAATGGATATGACCAATGAGAAGTAGTTCTTTTTTCTTCGAATGCTTTTTGTCTTTTTAACATTTGTTTTTGTGTCAAACCTTTTCTTGGGAGATAAGCAATGTATGCTACAATTCTTTCTTCTGGAGAACCATAACTATTACAATGAACTAATCTAGAATCCCATATTATCATTTGACCTGCTTTTACCGAAACTGTTATAGGTTTTCTTGAGAACTCTTCTGCTTTCACTTTTTGCCAAGCTTTGGAAGGAGTTTTAGAAGGATTATTCTTAAAATAATTTGCAACTTCTAAATGAGAACCTGGGATACATTGAAATGTTCTAGTTGTGTTATCTGTTAAAGCTACTAAAGATTGAACTGATTTAAAACTTAAATCGTTTGGTTCTTGATCTATATGAAACCATGATTTGTCTTTACGCTTCAAAGTAGCTGGAAGATAACCAAAACCATCGTATGATGATACTAGTTCATCTGACTTGTAAAGTTCTTGAAAAGGTTTCATAACACTTGGTTCTGTCCGCATTTGCCATATAAAATCCTGATGACCAATTTGGTAATGTGAAATAACACCATGTGGTGGAATACTCTTTAAAACTTTAGACCACTCTAAAAATTTTTCTTTGTAATTCTCAACCTGTTCTGGTGTTAAAACATCAACTACTTGATAACCTTCAGTTTCCATCTGCAATTTTCTTATATTTGGATTTTAAAAAATTCAATTTTTTTATTCAGTTAGATGTGGACACCATGACGGCACCAGGAATACCCGGGCCTTACAAAATATTTTATCACTTAAAGACAAAATAATTAAAAATATCAAGTACTGATGAAACTCTTAGGTTTATTTAGGATAGTGATTGCTACACCCATAGGTAAAACAAATACTTTTGAATGTATTGATGATACACGATTTAAACATTTTATCAATGAAGTTGACTTTGTTACAGGTAGTTGTCCAGATGGTTTTTGTTTCACAAGAGTTCCTGCTAATAAAAACCCCTGTATTGGAAAGAAATTAGCCCAGGAACTTGACAATACAATTTCTTACTTTCCAGAAGAAGATAAAGCAAATACTTTTGAATGTATTGATGATACACAGTATAAGCATTTTATTAATAACGATAACTTTGTTATAGAAAGTTGCCCAGAAGGCTTGTGTTTTACAAGAGTTCCTGCTAATAAAAACCCCTGTATTGGGCAGGAATTAGCTCAAGAAATCGATGGAACTTTTGATAAAAGACATATCTTTTCTAACGGGTTAAGAAAAGAATGTATTAACACAACATTTTTTAGAGAATTTTCATCAGAGGATGAATTTGTGATAAAAAGATGTGTGTTGAATAATTGTGTGACAAGAGACCCTGATACTCAAAATCCTTGTATTGGAGAGTTTTTGGCTAACAAATTTGACAACAGAGATAGAGATATCGATCTTGATGATTTGGTGGAAGAACTCTTTGATTTTTTTGAAACCCCAAGATTAATTCCTGAATCAAAAACAAATACCTTTGAATGTATTGATGAGCAGCGTTTTAACTTTTTTATTTCTGAAAACGAAGCTGTTGTTGGAGATTGTGGAGATGATGCCTGTATTACAAGATTTCCTCCTAGTAAAAACCCATGTGTTAACTCTATTATAGCAACCTTACTCGGGTTTTAAATGATTAAATTATTTTACTTTGCTTTTAACAGATTGTAAAAATTATTTTAATTTGAAAAATTCAAGATAAAATAATTGAATTAGAGTAACCATGACCTGTGTGGCCGGGAAATGCTTGTAATTTTTGATTTTTTCCTATAAAATTCAAGGGATTTTAGCTGGAAAACCCTTAGTTGGCGTAAGCTAGCCCGGCCATGCCCGACATTACACGTAGCACGTTATAATTAGTCATGTAGGTATACAACTTGGTTGCAGCAGCAGATGACATGGTGAGTTGGATAGTTCCGTTGTCAATTCGTGACATGTTAACGGTACCACTTGGTTGATGTTCTTCAGGCTTGAGAGCGAAGGAGTACACATAGATACCTGTGGCAGGTCCACGAGTGTGATGTTGAAGTGGTTGGACAAGGTTGAAGTATCCAGCCTTTCGGGTTGCAAATCTATCGTGTCCGTTGAGTTGAAGTTTAGCATCAACAAGTGGGTCATCACCGTTATATGGATTAGCACCAACACCGTTATCGGTGAAATCGGTCCATCTGTTAGCATCAGAGTCAGCTGCAGCAACAGTTTGAACATTAGCATCAAGTTGAGTAACCCAGACAAGTTCCTTGCAAGGGTGGTTGAAGTTAAGTCTTTGACGGATGGAGGTCTGGGAGAAACTTTCAGCACCGGTGAATTGCAATTGTTCAATGAGGTATTCATGAGCATTTTGCGCATATTTCTTTCGTTCATCAGTGTCAAGGTAGATATAATCAACCCACAATGAAGCGTTGGTGAGAGTTGGTACGTTAACGGTACCAGAAGCAGAAGCATAACATTCAGAGAATGGTCTGAATTCAATGTTGATTTTTACTTCGTGATCGTTTATACCCTGCCTTTCGGCATATTTAAAAGGGACTAGACTATATCTTAAGCCTTCATAAAAGTTGATTAGACTTTTCAGACCCACTAACATTTAGTCGTTGAACCTTCTTCTTACTCTTATCATAGCGAGCTTAGAAGCTTGGCTGCGGATTATCCAATTCTTAGCGTTATTACCATTGTGTACGGTCATTACCCGTGTTCCTTTTATATGTTTCCATATAAAAGTGGTAGCTAAGACTCTAAGGACGTCCCCGCAATTTGGAAGTGTCGCAGATGTTTTTTAACATACTGTAAATTTTTTTTGATTTGGTCATAATTACATATTGTTTTACTAATAAATCTGTGTATATTTATAAGATGGTTAGAATACTCTATTAAAGAAAACTTATTGTATTTGGTCAGATTTTCTTTTTTTTCCAAAACCTGTAAATTTGTCCAATGAAAAGCTATGTTTATATCGTTTTCATTATCTAAATCAAATAAACTTAAAGGTATTACATGATCAATTTGATAATCTTTTTTACCAAAATGTTTACAACTGTAAACAAGATACTTGTATAAAAATTCTATATCACAGCCAAGATATTTTACTGTTTTTTTATTTTTAATAAGATCTTTATTTTTGAGTTGTATATGAATGTAACTTTTTATATTTTGTTTAAGCTTATAAATAGGATTTGATGATAGTTTGTCTTTTAAGACGTTTTTGTATTTAGAATTGTAGTAGGATTTCCACAATTTAGAGTGGCACTCTTTACATTCATTTCTATATCCATCTTTATATCGTTTATGTTTATAAAACTCGTCTAAACTTTTAAAAGTTAGACACTTAGCGCATTGTTTTTTAATGTTGTCTTTTGTGGAGAAAGCCCCTTGTTTGTAAGTTCTGGGGATTTTATCTCTCACAGATTTGTTGTAATATCTACAATTGGCGCAGGTTTTGTAATTAGGCTCTTCGAAATTTCTTTTACAGCGGCTACAGATCATCTACTAGTATCATTAGGCATTTAATTTTTAAATGAACACACCTACTAACCTTTTACCTGTTTTATGTGTTTTCAACAGGGGTGATACTTTTGCCAGCATGTTGTTTGAAGTAACTTAACAGCAACAAACGGTTGACTGGAGGGCGATCAATGGCAAAGCAAGACCAACATGTCTGTTGAACCAGAACTGTAATGGGATATACAAAGTTCTTGCTGGGATTGATGCAGCTTCAGTGGTGAGTTCTGAAGTGTTACCAATCATGACATTGAAACTATCTTCGTGTTCCTTTGTCTGGGTAAGTTCTTGCCAGATATGCATCCATTGACCATAGTGTCTGTCAATTCTTTGACCACCGATTTCAACATCAACATCCTTGATGAGAACGTGACCAATGTTTCTGACCCAAGCTTGGGTACCAGATCCAGTAAGAGCTGGCAAATCAACTTGGAGATAACATTTGTGAATCAAATCACCATTTCGTGAAATGGTTGCAGTGACTTTTCGTCCAAAGTCAACAGAACCAGAGAAAGTTTGTTCAATACTTTCCAAAGAAAAGTTGGTGTGTCTTCGGTAGACAACTTTGAAAAAAGTTACTTGTGGGTTACCTGTACGTACCACATACCTTACTTTTCAGCAAGGGTTAGACTATATCTTAAAAGGATACATAGATCCTCCGAAAACCATTTAGTCGTTGAACCTTCTTCTTTGAATTTAATTAATTTCTTTTTAATGTGATTTATCTGAGTTTCGTCTAAGGAATTCTTCTTGCTGGAATTGTAACAACATAATACTGGTACTAAGTTTGTCCAGTTCCAACATTCAAGCTTTTGTTGCTCAATTGTCAAATCAAACTTACTCACTGGTATTACGTGGTCTATTGACCAATACGTCCCATAGTTATCCCAAGACATGTCTTGTGTGAAATTGTATTCAAACCATTCTCTCAAGAATGGGATATTACATCCAATGTAACTCGTTGTTGTATTGTCTTTATTCAAAAGACTTCTCAAACGAGCTGCTAAGGACTTTTTTATCCTGTAATTTGGATTGGCTTTTCTTTCGTTAGCGCACCATTTTACTTTACATTCCGTTAAATATGAAGGATAACACAATAGGCAAACTTTCTTATCATACTTTTTTAATTTAGCAAAATTTTTCAACGGTTTCTTTTCAGAACATCGTGAACATTCTGTATACGTCGTTTCTAAATACTGTTGTCTTTTTTGCTTTTTTCTTAGTTTGTCATACTCATTATCACACTTCTTACAACATCTACGATAAGAACCATTTTCATATTTTCTGAAATTTTTTTCAGGTTTTTGTTGATTACATTTTACACATTCCATTTATTACTTTTTTAAAGAAATTATATTTAAATATAAAGAAGCTTGGCTGCTGATTGCCCATTTCCTGGTTATTACCATTCATCTTATTTATTGTCACCGAAAGGAACAAGTAAGAACCTTTGTGGTATAAAACCACTACCCAAGTTTTTTCTCTTGGCCAGTATTGCATCACTACAATACCTTGGTAAAATAAGCTTTAGGGGTTTCCAGCAATTTGATTTTCTCACCAGGGTTTTTAAAATTTGATAACAAATTTCCCTGATTAACATCAGCGGGTCAATGACGCCGCTAAGGGGTTTGTGAACACCTTATTGTTTCAGTGTTCCCCGATGTTTTTCTACCCTACAGGTTTTTAAGGTAAATATCTTGAGCGCCATAGGCGACTAATTGCATTAAACCTCCTGCCATTGTATTTGGTTATACCATTTAAAAAGAAAAAAAAATTCAGGAAATTAACTCATTTTTTATTTTTCTCTAATCTAACTAATATTTCGGATAACCTATCAGTATCTATTGGTTTTAAAATATAGTCATCGAAACCTTTAGATTTATAATCTTCTCGGCTCTTAGCCATACCAGTTAATGCTACACAATATGGTTTATAGTCTAATTCTTTTAATATAAATTCTACTACTTGAAACCCGTCAACTAATGGTGTTTTGATATCTATAAAACAGATATCAAATTTTGTAACCTTGAGTTTATCTATTGCTTGTTTGCCATTACTTACTGTTATAACATCAGTGTACCCTAACTTTTTTAAAAAAGATTGAAGTACTATTTGATTAAGATAAATATCCTCATCTATTAGAATTTTTAAAGAGTTTATAGAAGGAGACGAAACAATCTTCAAAAATTCATAAGATATATCAGAGTAATTTACAGGTTTTTTAAAAGTCTGAGTCAGTTTTAACTTTGAAAATTGAGGTAATTCTTCTGAATTACCCAAGGAAAAGATAGGTACATTGGGGTTTTTTGTAGAAAATTCCTTTAAAATTTTTATATATTTTAAAATATCTGTATCGTTCACTATATCAATTATGATTAAATCAAATGAGTATTTTAAAAAAATTACAATTTCGTCAGGTGTTGAACAAGGTGTACATTTTATATTTTCAGACATAAGTTCTGATATAAGGGATATTCTTACATCAGGGTTTTTACTTATAATCATGACACTCTTATTTGCAAGAGCTCCTTTTTTTACTATCTTTTCTTCTTTTATTGCAATTTTTTCTTGAAATTTTATAACAAAGCAAAAAGTACTACCCTTTCCTTCTTCATTCCAATCTAGCCATATTTTACCCCCCATTAATTCACAAAGAGATTTTGAAATGTACAGACCTAATCCATGTTTTTTAGCATTATCTGTTAAATAATAATTTCCCCAATTATTATCATTTTCTGCGAACAAATCAGTTTCCTCAGAATTTGATATACCGAAGCCGTCGTTTTTTATAGAAAATTTAATCTCTGTTACCTTGTTTGACTTATAAAGAGTAGTAACTTTTATATCAATACTTCCAGCTATCCGTGAAGAATTAGCTGCATTTTCTAAAATGTTAACAATTATCTGCCTAAGTCTTTCATAATCTCCATAAAGATTATCATATTTCTCTAAATCTGCTTCTTGGGTTATAGTTATATTTTTCTGAAGAATTTTTGAAAGAATAAGTGCATGAGCATCTTTTAAACATTTTTTTAGTGAAAAGACAGAATTAACCAGAGTTATTTTTTTATTTTCAAGTTTTATAAAATCTACTACATCGTTTACGACTTTCAGAAGATCATATCCACTATCTTTTAACATATCTATGTAATATCTTTGTTCTTCTGATATATTTGTGTCAGAAAGCATAGAAGTTAAACCTATAATAGAATTTAAAGGTGTTCTTATTTCATACCCTAAATTAGTTATAAAAAGATGATTGACTATTTCTTTGAGAGGTATCACAAATACCAAAGACGAATCGGTATTCATTAGAGTTTTTATTACTCTGCATAAAATTTTTTTTTGCCCATCTATTTTCAAGAAAAAATCCTTTTTTAAAAAATTTTTAGACATTTCTACTGCTTCTATTTCTAATATTTCATCAAGTTTTTTAGACACTATATCTGGTAAATTTCTAGAAGCATATGTATTGATAGTTTGTATTGTAAAGTCTGAATTTCTTACAACAAGAACATTTTCATTAATATTGTCTATATCTATTCTAACAATCATCTTACAGTAGTTTTATAAAATATTTTTTTCTTAGTTCAAAAGTTCTTATTAAAATCAAAACATATAAAATATATGATAACAGCTAGCCAGGCTCTTAAACTTTTCTGTGATAAATTTGAAATAGATTTTCCGGAATTTTATATAATAGAAGAAGAAAAACAAGTAATTTGTGAATGTAAATGGTATAAAATATTTTCCATAAAAGGGGAAAGGAGCGTTTCACAAGAAGAGGCTGTGACATCTTGTCTTATAAATCTTTCAGATTGGGTAGGAGAAAATACAAATTTCCTTAATCTTATACATGTTCATAATCTTTCATTTATGAAATCTTTCTGAAATTTCGTTTGAACATTATAAAAATATTACACTCTTTAAAGTAAGTTATGTCTGTGTTAAAAGACCTTTTCACTTCTAATACCAATGCGAATATAATATTAGATGAAAGTTTAAAAGTAATAAATTCTGCAGGATTACAAACGTTTAAGAATGATAAAAAATTTTTTGATATCTTCAATAAGATAGCTTCTCAAGTTTTTAAACACGAATGTGAAAAGTTAAGTACTTTTCCTCCAAAAATAGCTCTTAAAAGATTGAACGATATAGTTATTAAAGAGCTTATACATCATGTATTACAAACATATTCAAAAGAAATTCCAAAAGAAATCCCAAAACAACCTCAACCTGAACCTGTTGTGAAAATAGAAGCAAAGGAAGAAACATTTAAAATGGTTCTAGAAGGAGAAGTAACAACATTGAATTCTCCTGTGACTAATGTAAAAAGTGTTAAAATACATGAAATCGTTATGCATAACAAAGATTTTATAATTAACGAGACAAATAACAGACTTGTTATTCTTCAAACAGATACACATGATGGTACAGAGTTTAAAACAGAATGCGATATTACGTTAGAACCAGGAGATTATAATTCTGACCAGTTATTTTCTGAAATAGAAAAACAACTAAAAAGAGAAAGTGGAAAAGATTACGATCTTTATAAAAACGAAGTAAATGACAAAGTCTTTATAACATGTTTAAAATTAGGTGTGTCCAAAAGAACTCCTTTTAAGGAGTTAATGGACCTTTTCATAGGGAAATCTTGTAACATAACTTTTTCTATAGATAAAGAAAAAAGTACAGTTCTGAATGTTTTGGGGTTTACAGATGAACAAGATCTCCAAGGAGAAAACAAGTATGTGTCAAAAAACCCTCTTAAATTATTAAAAAGAAACCTTTTGAAGCTTTGTATATCATTTTTCAACGATGAAGAGTTAGTCTTTCAAGTGAAAGAACCTTTATCATTGAAGAGGGATATTAATACGTATCCTATAGAATATTCTAAAAATTTTTATAATGATAAACTACCTTCTTTTAATAAGGTAGTTTTAGATTTTGATGGGTATAATCATAGAGATTTCCCATTTTATATTTTAACAGAAGTAACACAAATGTCAATCTAGAAAACATTACGTTGATTTAAAACTTTCCTGTTTGTTTCCTCAGTTGTGATTTTAAACACAAAGTGATTTTGATGAGATTTTGTTGTATTTCCGTTTGGATGTCCAAAGTCATAAAGGTTCCCTTGGTAATCTCTTATCTTAATTGATATATGATCTAATGAAGCCAAAGGTGTTTTAAAAATTTTTGATTTATGATAAACACAACCTAATTCAGGATTTATAAATCCACCAGATGTTTTCGTAGCAGGGTTTAAAGGAAGAATAGCAAATCCCTTACAAGGGTTTGATCCTGTATTATTAGGAAATTCTATGTAATTAAACTGTTCTATATCAATAATAAGATGACTCTCGTTTAAAATATCTCCTCCTGAACTGGAGGCAGGTTGATTTGGAAAGATAGCGCTAATTAACTCTATCTTTTTAACATTTTTATAAGGAAAATCAAAATTTATCCTATAGTTGTAATGAAGAGGGTAATTAGTAGAATCTCTGTTACTTGATGAAATGCTTATGTAGTGTTCAAATTCTGTGTAACTAATATCTGGTTCTGTTTTTAAACTAAACTGTCTATTTCCTTCTTCTTCGTGAGCTAAGGGCAAATTTTTATACATTGTTTTAAAAGAACTTGTGGGAATTTCTAACCCACCATTATACTGCAACTCATAAGAAGATCCATATTTATCCATTTTTATTATTATACAATAGAGAAATTAATTTGAAGATAAAACACTCACACCAGTGAGAAATTAATAGTTTTTACAAAACTTCCCTCTTCCAACTTTTTGTTATATTTATTTATAAGTTTTTGGTCAAAATAAAAATTTGTAGTTAAACCTCCTTTAATAACAATTATCTCAAAAGGTTTAACAGTTTTCAACAAACATTCGTAATTCTTATATTTGTCATTAGTTACTATATAAGAATCGTGGCAGTTAAATTCCAATAAATATTTTTGCAATAAAATACAAGTATAGTCATCTCTTTCTCTGTTAAGAGACTTTAAAAAATAAGCATCATTGACTATAATATAAGTCATATTAGGGTTTTGATTAGTTATGTCAAGGATATACTCCTTCTTTACCTCAAAAATATCCTTAGCGATTATTAAAACTCTGTTATTTTTGAATTTATTCAATATCAAATGTAAACACCATTTGTAAGTTTCCTCTGAAAATGTTTTATACCTATTAAATTTTATTATGTTACAATAAATGTTAAAAAAATCCACAATTATTATTTGTTCAGGGAAGATTTCCCCTGACAATAAAATCTCTGATTTTCTTTTTACAAGTTTATATATTACACTTTCCATCTAATATGTATATTAGAAATACCTTTAAATTAAAATTCAATTTTTTCACGTTTCCTCATCATACAGTCATCAGACATTGAACGTTTTAAAGAACTCTTTTCTTCTAGTGGTTCTTCCTGTTCTTGTCTTTCTTTTTCATGTGTAAAAAAAGAATAAAGATAAATTAATAACTCGATAAATGCTTGCATATCTGATTGAATATAAATGTTTTATAATCTTTAAATGAATGTGTTTAAAGATTTTAATAATTTCCAATGTTACAATATATGAGCATAGGGTTGATTTTTATCCTTATTTTATTTTGTTTTTTATTTTATTTTTTGATACAAGATGATACTGAAAAAGTCAAAGAAAATGTGAAAATTCCTCACAGGAAAAAACAACTTTTAGAGCATCCTGAAGATGCTTATGTGAAGATAGTTGATTCTAACGGACGATATCTTAACACAACTTCTGATAAAGGATTTAAACTTTCAAAAACTTCTGAAGAATTTCAAATAGTAAAGCTTGATAAAAACAAAGTAGGTATAAAGTCTCCCAAATCTGGAGACTTTTTAATGATACAGTATTCTCCGCTTTATAATACTTCTTACAAGGTGGTTACCGGGCAAACAATATTAAAGAATAACTCTGTAGCTTTAAAGCTATCCTTTAAAGAAAAAGTAAATATGTATTATATCAAATTTTTTAACGACCATTATCTTTGTTTTGATGACGAAAAGGTGTTTTCTTCAAAAGATAAGACAAAGATTTTTTATTTTACATTTTTAAGATGAAGCTGTGGCTAATTGGTCAGCAACAGCATTTCCATACCAGTTGTTATATTTTTCTGGGTCTGTGGGCTCTTCTTGATGAGCAGGTACATATTCAAAAAAAATATTTTTTCTCTTTTTTATTATTTCAACACAAGGTCTGATAATATCCTGGTTGAGGACAGGATTACCTGAAGAAGATATCCACCCGTTTCTTTGCCAGTTAAGAAACCACTTTGTAAAAACTTTTACACAATAAATACTGTCAGTCTTGATGATAAAATCTGTAAGTTCTTCTTCCAATGGTGTTTTATCAATCAAGAGGAGAGCTTTATAAATAGCTAACAACTCTGCCTTTTGATTAGTGCATTTACCAATATCTTTTCCTTGTAAGAGATTTGCACAAGCATCCTCAAAAGACATAGAAACACGTTTGTCTGTCTTTGGACAGAACACGCCTATACCTCCAGAAGAAGTTGATTGACCATTTTTTTTACAAGAACCATCTGTAAAAATAGTGATAGTTTTTTCATTGGAACTTGTTGTCTTATATTTAATAAACTTTTTAATAGTATGATCGTTAAAATTTGAAAAGTCACAAAATTCTTTTAATAGTTTTTCCATTTTTAGTTAAATATTAAAAGCAAATTAGCTTTAAATGTTTTTATTTTCTTTTGACATATCTATGTTAGAGTGTATATACTCATCGGCTAACATTTGCCCTATTTCTACGTCAGCATCATGTTGGGAAATGCTGTTATCTCCTACTCTTTGAGTATTTTTTATCATTTCATGAAGAAACTCCATGTAATTTACTTCGTTTTTCCATACGATTTCAAAAAGTGTTGGAACATTTTGGGCTAAATAACTGTAAAATTCTTTGTATTGTTCTTTTGTCATCATTTCATCATTTTCTATCTTAGATTTCATTTCTAGAACTTGTTGTAAAACAAGATGCGTGTTTAAAACCATATTATAAGCTTAATGGATAATTTTTTTAAGTTCTTAACGCTTTCTTTCTCCAATATTATGAACGTCTTTTAAAAATTTCAAAATCTTTAATGAATTATATCTTAAAGCTGTAGAATAAAAATGAAGTAAGCTTTTATACCTGTATTTTCCATGTAAAAAGTAAAAAAAATCAACTAAATCTCTTTTGATTATAGAGTTTGTAATATTCTTTTCCCAGAAAATGTCACTATGAAGATCGTAACACACGATAAATACACAGATATTTCTTGATATTATAGAATATCTTAGGAGTTTTTCCGGGTCGTAGTAATCCACTTTTAATAAAACTTTTACTCCTTCTATATCCCCATTCTTTGCCATCTCATAAATATCTTTGTCTTTTAAAAGGTGATCTCTAGTTTCTGGAGACATGTACTTTGAAAATGGTAGAATTAATCTGAAATTCCCAGTAAACTTTAGGATAATATCTAGAAGCTCTACGGGAAGTTTCATTTTGTTTTTTTGGAGAATTTTTTTTAACTTAAAAAAAATTGAATTATCATTTTGTAACAGAGATTGTCACCACAAATGACCAAGAAGACAGTTGAAGAAATTTATCAGAAAAAAGATCTACACAGACATATTCTTGATAGACCAGATACATACATCGGTTCAAATAAGATAGTCTGTGAAGAGCAATATGTCATTGTTGATGAAAAAATAAAGAAAAAGATTATTGAGTACAATCCTTCATTTATTAAAATTTTTGACGAGGTTCTTGTTAATGCTATCGATCACTCTGTAAGAGAAGATACTGTAACAAGTATAAAGATTTGGGTAGAAAATGACGTAATTTCCGTTGAAAATAACGGAAAAGGCATCCCTGTCGTTAAACATAAAGATTATGATGTTTATGTTCCAGAATTAATCTTTGGTCAACTTCTTACAAGTTCAAACTATGATGACACTGAAAAACGAATAGTTGGTGGAAGAAATGGATTAGGGGGGACTTGTGCAAATATATACTCTCAGCTTTTTATAGTAGAGACTATTGACGATGAAAACAACCTTTACTACTTTCAAGAATTCAGTAACAATATGTTTGATAAAAAACCTCCAGTTATTAAAAAAACATCTAAAAAACCTTTTACAAAAATAACTTTTAAACCTGATTACAAACGCTTTAAAATGAAAGGCATTGACAAAGACACTCTTAGTCTTATTGTTAAAAGAATTTACGATTGTACAGCTTGTACTAACAAAAATGTAAGTGTTTATTACAACGGTACTAAGTTAAAACAAAAAGATTTCCAACAATATATAAGTCTTTTTTCAGATGAAAAGTTTTGTTATGAAAAGATTGAAGAAGATGGATTTATTTGGGAAATAGCTGCAAATATAAATGAAACTTATGAACAAGTTTCCTTTGTTAACGGTATAGCTACCACACAAGGAGGAAGACACGTTGACTATATTTTAACCCAAATAATAAAAAAATTAACAGAAATGATAAAAACAAAGAAAAAGATAGATAACATAAAACCATCTTACATAAAAGACAGATTATTCTTGTTTGTAAGAGCTACTGTTGTGAATCCAAATTTTTCAAGTCAAACCAAGGAATTTTTAACAACTCCTTCAAAAGACTTTGGTGTTAAAGTAGACATAAGTGATGCTTTTATAACAAAACTTTATAAGTCTGGTATAGTAGAAGATGTAATGTCTTTTACAAAGTATAAAAATGATCTTGAATTGAAAAAAACAACAACAGATACACGAAGAAAAACAAGGTTAAGAATAGAAAATTTAGAAGACGCTAATAACGCTGGTACTAAAAAATCAAAGAACTGTGTATTGTTTATAACAGAGGGTTTATCTGCTAAAACATTTGCAATGTCAGGGCTTTCTGTAATAGGGAGGGATAATTACGGAATTATTCCTTTACGTGGAAAGGCCTTAAATGTAAGAGAAGCTACTCAGAAACAGCTGGTAAATAATGAAGAAGTGAATAACTTAAAACAAATAATAGGATTACAACATGGGAAAAAATATACATCCGTTGAAGGCCTTAGATATGGTAGTGTCTGTATTCTAACAGATCAGGATGCTGATGGTTCTCATATAAAAGCTTTAATTGTTAATATGTTCCATATGTGGTGGCCGGAATTATTAGATATAAAGGGATTTCTTATAAGTATGAAAACACCTATAGTCAAGGTTACTAAATCTGGAACCGAGCTTCCTTTTTACACTCTAAAAGATTTCAAATCCTGGGAGAAAACTGTAAATTCTAAGTCTTGGAATGTAAAGTATTATAAAGGGTTAGGAACTTCTACTTCAAAAGAAGCAAAAGATATATTCAAAACAATGGATAAAAATTTAATAAAGTATTTTTCCTCTTCTAAATCAGACACTGACAAATCTATTCTTCTAGCTTTTGAAAAAAAACAAGCTGATATTAGAAAAAACTGGTTACAATGTTATAATTTTGATCTTGTTTTAGATCAAGCTGACCAGGATGTCAGTTATTCAGACCTTATTAACAAAGAATTAATACATTTTTCAATGTATGATGTTATAAGATCTATTCCAAGTATATGTGATGGTTTAAAACCTTCTCAGAGAAAGGTAATTTACACTATGTTCAAAAAGAATTATCAAAAAGAGATAAAAGTAGCACAGTTAGGAGCTGCTGTAGCTGAAACAACATCTTATCATCATGGAGAAGCTTCTTTATATGGCACTATTGTTAATATGGCTACTGATTACCCAGGTTCAAATAATCTTAATCTTCTCAAACCAAATGGGCAATTTGGTTCAAGGTCTTATAATGGCAAAGATGCAGCAAGTCCAAGATATATTTTTACAGAATTAAATGACTGTTGTAAAGACCTTTTCAATAAGGACGATTTTAATATATTTGAATATCAAAAAGATGACGGGCAGGTAATAGAACCATTGTACTATGTCCCTGTATTACCTCTTATTCTCATAAATGGTGCTCAAGGTATAGGCACAGGATATTCCACTAATATCCCTTGTCATAACCCAAAGGATATCTTGATAAACATCAAGAGATATTTATTAGGAAAACATTTAATAGATATGAAGCCTTGGTATAAGGGATATACTGGAGATATTTCTCAGGACCCTGATAACGACTCTAATTATATAATGTCTGGTATTTATGAAAAACTTGACGATACAAGTATAATTATCAAAGAAATTCCTTTGGGTATAGCTATAGATGATTACAAAATCTTTATAGATAAACTTGTGGAAGACAATAAATATGGTATAGTCAATTTTAAAAATAATTCCACAGAAAATACACCTTGTTTTACATTGATTTTTGACAATAAAAATTCTACACGGAAATTTTTAGAACTTGATGTGTTAAAGATATTAAAACTTGTTAAAAATATAAGCACAAAGAATTTTCATCTTATTAACAAACAAGGTACTATCACAAAATATGAAACGTCAAAGGATATTCTTAAAGAATTTATACAAATTAGATTAGAATATAATCAGAAGAGAAAGGATTACCTTTTAAACAAATACTCAGAAGAGATTAAAATATTAAATAATAAAATACGATTCTTAAAAGAAATTATGGATAATAAAATAATGATTTTCAAAAAACTTAAGAGCGAAATAGATAAAATTTTATCAGAAAGAGGGTATGAAAAGATAGATGGTGGGTACTCGTATCTTACAAGTATGGCGATATATTCTTTTACAAAGGAAAAGCTTGAAGATCTTTACTCAAAACAAGATGCGACAGACAAAAATATAAAAAATATAAGTTCAAAATCACCTGAAGATATTTTGATAATAGATGTCAAACAATTTTTATTTAAAGAAGAAAATCATTAATTATTCAATAACTATGCTAGCTCATATTCTCCCTATTATTTTTCACATCTCTTGTGCTCCAGTTTCAGAATTTAAAACAAATACCGTACAATCATACGAAGATTGTAGGCAAGTTCTTTTAAGTGATGGTTCTTTTGAAGAAGTTTGTAAACCTCTTTCAGAAGTTAAAGAATTCGTTATGAATGATGAAGATTGTGATTTAGAAGTTAGAGAAGTCGCAGTGGAACAACCTGTACCAGAAACTACTACTGAAGAACCTTTGGAAACTACTACTGAAGACCCTGTGGCTACTGCTGAAGAACCTTTGGAAACTACTACTGAAGACCCTGTGGCTACTGCTGAAGAACCTTTGGAAACTACTACTGAAGAACCTTTGGAAACTACTACTGAAGACCCTGTGGCTACTCCTGAAGCCACTGAGGAACCTTGTCCTCCTGTGGAAACTACAACTGAAGAACCTGTAGCTACTCCTGAAGCCACCGAGGAACCTTGTCCTCCTGTGGAAACTACAACTGAAGAACCTGTGGAACCTAC
>JACCDW010269434.1_pt1 | contig 17387 bp, 17 predicted proteins | sample 7449781 | NCBI WGS metagenome assembly JACCDW01 (sample SAMN15323449, study PRJNA562643) | freshwater metagenome | isolation source: river surface water | place: USA:Blue River Watershed | collected 2017-08-18
CCTGAAATTAGGCAAGCTTGGATGAACAAGCCATGAACACCGAGGGCATATTGCATCGGCACGCTGCGGCCTATGGCTTGCTTGCAATGCCTTTGGCCTTTGTGGCCTTGCCGATGTACGTCAATGTGCCGCACCTTTACGCCACGCAATATGCGGTCCCTTTGAGTTTGTTGGGCATCGTTTTGTTGCTCACGCGTTTGATCGATGCCCTGACCGATCCTTTCATTGGACGTTTCAGTGATTGGCTGTATGCAAAATCCATGAATGCCGTTGTCGTGGCCGCTTTGATTTTTTCGACCACCCTGACGATCGCCTTTGCGGCCTTGTTCAACCCCCCTGCTTGGGGAAGTTCCAGTGCCTATGCTCTGTGGGTGGCTGTTTGTGTCACGGCATGCCACTTGTGCTACAGCGTTCTGTGCATTGTTCATCAAGCTTGGGTCACGCGCTTGGGCGGTACAGCAGCGCAGCAAAGTCGTGTCTTGGCATGGCGTGAAGGTGCCGGTCTTTGGGGCGTGGTGTTGGCGGCCATGCTGCCGTTGTGGTTAGGCTGGACGCTCAATGCGCTGGTGTTGGGCGTTCTGCTTCTGTTGGGCGTCATCAGTTGGCGATTTGCTTGGACGCATCATTCAACAGCGACGACAGCAGGAGGCTCAAAAGCGTCGGAGACAACGACCGATTCTCAAGGGCATCAAGTCTTTGGTTTGTTCGAGCCTTTTCAGAAAAAACAATTTTCAAAGTTGCTGCTGATTTTTGTCGTGAACGGCATTGCCAGTGCGGTGCCTGCCAGTTTGGTTTTGTTTTTTGTCGAAGATCAAATTCGAGTCAGTGCATCTCATGTACCGTTGTTTCTAGGCGCTTACTTTTTGTCAGGCGCTTTGTCACTGCCTTTGTGGCTGATGGCCATCAAGCGCTTTGACTTGCCGCGTGCGTGGTTGTTCGGCATGGTTCTGGCCGTGCTCAGTTTCATGGGTGTGAGTCAATTGGGCGCCGGTGATGAGTGGGCTTACTTTGCCATTTGTGTGGCATCAGGTACGGCGCTGGGCGCTGACTTGGTGGTGCCAGGCGCCATCTTGAATGGTCTGATTGATCGATGGGGTCAACGCGGCCGGGCCGAAGGTGTGTATTTGGGTTGGTGGAATTTGGCCAGCAAATTTAACTTGGCTTTGGCCGCTGGTTTGAGTTTGCCTTTGCTGTCTTGGTGGGGTTATTCACCGGGTACCCAAGATGCCGATGGATTGCAGGCGCTCAGTGCCGCTTATGGCCTCTTTCCATGCGCTTTGAAATTGCTTGCCGCTTTGCTTTTATTTTTGTTTTGGCGCACTTCAGCGAAAGCTGACGCTTCCAATTTTTCCAACGCTTCCAATCGGAGTCTTTCATGAACCGTCGACAGTCACTTCAAAAAATGGCACAGGGCTTAACGACGCCGTGGCTACTCAAATCAGGCCTGATCGGCGGTGTTGCGTTGGGCTTGACGGGCTGCGCGGGGCCGCAAGTGGCCGATTACAGCCAACAAAAGCCAATGCTTGATTTACGCACTTATTTCAACGGTGAGGTCGATGCGTGGGGCATTTTTACCGATAGAAGTGGGGCGGTGGTCAAGCGTTTCAAAGTCCAAATGAATTGCCAATGGCAAGGCGATGATGGCGTTTTAGATGAAGACTTTGTGTATTCAGATGGCACAAAACAAAAACGCATTTGGCGCTTAAAAGCCCTGCCCAATGGCCGATACGAAGGTCGTGCAGACGATGTGGTGGGCGTGGCGCAAGGCGAAGTCAAAGGCAACGCCTTTCGTTGGCAGTACACCTTGGCCTTGCCAGTCGACGGTCGAGTTTGGAATGTTGAATTTGACGATTGGATGTTCTTGATGGACGAAGAAGTCATGATCAACAAAGCAGTGATGAGTAAATTTGGTGTCCGTTTGGGTGAGGTCACTTTGTCATTCAAGCGACGTAAGCCGATGCCCCTTAAAGGCCAGTCATGAGCGCGCCAGCCAGTCCCGCCAACGAGTTGGTGGCCAGAAATACGCTCGACGGTGCGCCCAGCACAGCAGTTAACAAACCCCGTCGTTTTGGCCAGCCCTTCAATTTACCGTTGCAAGATTGGCGCGGTAAACGTGTTTGGTTGGTGGGCGCGTCCAGTGGCATTGGTTTGGCCTGTGCGCAAGCACTACAAGCTGCCGGTGCGCACGTGGTTATCTCGGCGCGTGAATTGGGCGCGCTGTCAGATTGGGCAAGACAAAGTGAATCAGAGGGCAAGCGCCTTGAGTTATACCCCCTCGATGTCACCGATGGCTTGCAAGTGAAATATGTCACGCGACAGGTGGCGGCCCAAGGTGCGATCGACATGCTCTTGTATTGCGCGGGACATTACCGAGCACAGCGTGCAACCGATTTTGATTTACCCGACATGTTGCGCCACCAAGAGGTCAATTACAACGGCTTGTTGCGCGTGTTGGGCGAAGCACTACCGGTCATGTTGCAGCAGGGCTTTGGTCACATCAGCTTGGTCAGCAGTGTGGCGGGTTGGCGTGGTCTGCCAAATGGTCTGGCGTATGGTCCAACCAAAGCGGCCATGACCAACTTGGCTGAAACCTTGTACATGGATTTGCAAGACAGGGGCATTGGCGTCAGTTTGATCAATCCTGGCTTTGTGGCAACGCCTTTGACCGCACAAAATAATTTTCAAATGCCTGCACTCTTAACGCCAGAGCAAGCGGCGCAGGCCATGTTGAAGGGTTGGGCCCAGGGCGCATTTGACATCCATTTTCCAAAGCGATTCACGCTCTGGCTGAAGTTGATGCGACTCATGCCCTACCGCTTTTATTTTGCCTTGGTGCGCCGCTTTACCGGGCTTTGAAAATGACACACCGCCAAACATTCAAACAAATTGCCAATTACTTTGAAAACATCTCGCCGGCGTCGGTGGGAAAAATCAAAGAGCTTTATGCACCCACTGCGCGATTCAAAGACCCCTTCAATGACGTCAAGGGGATTGCAGAAATTGAGCGAATTTTTCAGCACATGTTTGTGTCATTGGCGGAACCGCATTTTGTGGTCATTGAAGAGATTGTGGATGGCTCGCAAGCCTTCCTCACATGGGAGTTTCGCTTTAAGTTCAGGCGCTTTGACACTCAAACGGAGCAAGTGGTGCTAGGCACCACGCACTTGGTCTTGGATGCGCAAGGCCTCGTGTGCCTGCACCGAGATTATTGGGATGCCGCCGAAGAGCTCTATGAAAAGCTGCCTGTCGTGGGGTCGCTGATGCGTTGGCTGAAGCGGCGCGCTAACACTTAATTGAAAGCCTGTGAACAGCAAATGAACGGGCTGTTCTAGGCCCTGAGACGCCGTTATTTGGGCAGGCTGTCGATGAAGCTTTGACGCTGCATGAGTTTGGCGTGCAGCTTGTCTAAATTGGGATGAGCCTGGCGCCAGTCAATTTCAGGAAAGCGAAAATCCAAGTAGCCAAGTGCACATCCCACCGCAATGTCGGAAAGGCTCAAATGTGCGCCCGAGCAATAGGGTTTGTCTGCCAAACCCTGAGACATAGCGCGCAAGGCTTCCGATATTTTTGCAAGTTGACGATCTATCCAGGCCTGACTTCTTTGCGCGGGTGTGCGGTGCACCCAAACGTTTTCCATGCGGGCTAATAGCGCTGCATCCAGAAGTCCATCTGCCAAGGCTTCCCAGGTCTTAACTTCGGCGCGCTCACGGCCGTTCGTGGGAATGAGCTTGCCCACGGGCGACAAAGTGTCAAGGTATTCCACAATGACGCGAGAATCAAAGACAGCCTCTCCACCTTCTAAAACCAAGCATGGCACTTTACCCAGCGGGTTGGAGGCATGGATGGTGGTGGTGGCCGACCAAACGTCCTCGACCACCATGCGGTAATCCAGCTTTTTCTCTGCCATCACGATGCAAACCTTGCGGACATAAGGGCTGGTGGGTGAACCGATCAATTTCATGGGTCAGGTCTTGTCTTAAATGATTCAAAAATACGTGGTTAACTGGAGAGCATTCTAGAGGAAGAAGAAAGCCAGATGATTGTCAGGTACAGAACTTACAATTGGGGCATGACCACCTCGCCCATTTCTGCCTTATCCCCCCTTGACGGCCGTTACGCCAACAAGCTCAATGCGCTGCGTCCACTCATGAGCGAACAAGGCTACATGCATCGCCGTGTTCAAGTTGAGCTGGCTTGGTTCATTGCATTGTCCGATGCGGGTTTTGAAGAGTTCAAGCCCTTGTCGGCAGGCGCCAGACGCTACCTCACAGGCTTGGTCAGTCAGTTTTCAGAACAAGACGCCTTGGCCATCAAGGACATTGAGAAGACCACCAATCACGATGTCAAAGCCGTGGAGTACTGGATCAAATCAAAGTTCAAAGATCGCCCAGAGTTAGAAGCCGCTTCAGAGTTTGTTCACTTTGCGTGCACCAGCGAAGACATCAACAACACCAGCCATGCTTTGCAACTCAAAGGTGCGCGTCATCAAGTGGTCTTGCCTGCGCTAGATGACATCATTGAACAACTGCGCAGCATGGCGCACGCTTATGCGGCCGTGCCCATGCTCAGCCGAACTCACGGACAAACAGCCAGCCCCACCACCGTTGGCAAAGAGTTGGCCAACGTGGTGGTTCGTTTGCGTGGCACACGCGAGAAAATTGCAAATGTGCCAATGAAGGCCAAAATGAATGGTGCCGTGGGCAACTACAACGCACACCTTTCTGCATGGCCTCATTTTGATTGGGAAAAATTTTCTCAAACAGTGGTTGAAACGCCAGAGGCCCACGAAGAAGGCGCCTCCGCGGAACATTGGGGTTTGGGCTTGTCGTTTCAGCCCTACAGCATTCAAATTGAGCCGCACGATTACATGGCCGAGTTGTTTGATGCGATTGCGCGTACCAACACCATCCTCATCGACTTGTCGCGTGACATCTGGGGCTACGTCAGCTTGGGTTATTTCAAACAGCGCCTCAAGGCGGGTGAAATTGGCTCATCCACCATGCCGCACAAAGTCAACCCGATTGACTTTGAAAATGCCGAAGGTAATTTGGGCTTGGCCAATGCGGTCCTCAAACATTTGTCCGAAAAATTACCTGTCAGCCGTTGGCAGCGCGACCTGACAGATTCAACGGTGCTCCGCAACATGGGTGTGGCTTTGGGCTATACAACCTTGGCTTACGCATCGCTCATGACGGGCCTGAAAAAACTCGAGTTGAACGAAGAAGCCTTGGCACAGGACCTCGACGCATCGTGGGAAGTTTTGGCAGAACCCATTCAAACAGTGATGCGTCGATATGGCGTTCAGGGTGCCTACGAGAAATTGAAAGAAGTGACGCGCGGCAAAACAGTCACGGCAGAAGCTTTGCATGGATTGATTCAAACCCTTGAAATTCCCCAGGCAGAAAAAGACCGTTTACTGGCCATGACACCTGGCAGCTACATTGGCAAAGCCATTGAGCTGGCCAAGCGGGTTTAAGTGGCATGGCACTTAAATCGACCATCTACAAAGTCAATCTTTCGATTGCCGACATTGACCACAGTTATTACGCAGACCACGCGCTCACCTTAGCGCGGCATCCCAGCGAAACAGACGAGCGAATGATGATTCGATTGCTCGCACTCTCCTTGAATGCCTACAAATTGCAAGCCGATTTAAATGGCGATGGCGTGTTGGCCTTTGGCGCAGGCTTGTCCGATCCTGACGACCCCGATTTGTCTTTGCGTGACTTCACAGGTCAAACTCGTTTGTGGGTTGAGGTGGGTCAACCTGAAGACAAACCTTTGAACAAAGCGTGTCAAAAGGCCGAAGCTGTCATGGTCTATTGTTTCAATCATGCCGCTGAAATTTGGTGGAAGGGCATTGAAAGCAAACTGACGCGCATGGACAAGTTGCAAGTTTGGCGCGTACCCACAGAAGCCAGCCAAGCCTTGGCCAAATTGGCTGAACGCAGCATGCAAATTCAAGCGACCGTGCAAGAGGGCGAACTCACACTGAGCAACGCCAAAGACAGCGTGCACTTAGAAGTGCAGCGCTGGAAATAATCAGCTTTTAAAGCCCAGAGGCACTTGCGCTTCTGCGGCTGCGCGCGCTAAGTGACGGTCTTCTGCGGCACGTTCGGCATATCGATTGAAGCGCCATGAGGTGCCGTCTACCGTGATGCGGCGCCATATGCTGCGCTTTTCACCCGGGCTTAATTCCGTCCACAACTGAACCTCTTCAAACGTTCGGCCACAACCCTTGCAATCAGGATCGCCTTGAGACGTTGAACAGATGGCAATGCATGGCGTGTCGGGTGTGCTGGCGTACCAAGCTTGCCAAGCTTCAGCGGCAGGCAAAGGCAAAGTGAACTCGTCTGCCTCGTCTTCCTTGAAGTACACCATCAAGGCATAGACCTCAGCCAATGCGCGCAATTCACGCGGCAGCGTGACCCCGTCGGGTGACGGATTTTTTTCGCGCCAGTAATTGATGGCCGCTTCGATGTCGGTGATGTGGATGCCTGCCATGGGAAAAGAGCGTGGAGAGTGCCTAAAAGTGCAACCGAATCATACCGGTTTAGAAATGACCTTAGCGTGGCAATTGCAAGTTGATGAATGCGTCAAAACGAAGACAGCCTCGTAGGATGAAAGTCTGTCTTTCACAGAATTCATTTTTACAAGGAATCAACATGCATGCTTTAAGTTTAGAGATGGCCAGCCAAGTTCAGGGCGGTGGCTTTTGGAGCTTTTTAAATTTTGGGTCAGGCACCACCAACGGTGCGCGAAATGATGGCAATGCGCTCGGCGCAGGGTGTGGCACTGTCAAAAGTGATGCATTCATTCCAGATGTGTTGTTTGGTATCGACATCACACAAGCTTGTTTTGAACACGACCAAAGCTACGCCACCTGTGGTTTTGAAAAAGGCACTGCCGATGCCAATTTTTACAACAACATCATGAGTGAGTGTGGCGAGCAAGGCGGCGGCATACTCACCTGCAATGCCATCTCCAGCATTTACTTTGTCTCGGTGTCTTTTTTTGGTGATAGCGCTTACAAAAACGCTCAAGAATCAAGCTGCCGTTGGGGCGATTAAGCAGCCATCACCATGAACCACTTGATTAAAAACTTTTCCCTCATGGCCCTTCTTTTTTGCATGTTCATGCAAGTCTTACCATCGGCAATGGCGGCCTCGTTTTTTGTCGATAAGGGACACACAGATGTGGTGGAGGGCATTTCGTTTGAAATTGTGCCGCCACATCTTTTTATCAAAAAAGCATTCAAGCTTCGAGGTGAAAACTTGACGCCAGCACAACTACTTCTTATTCGTGAGGCCATGCCAAGCATTGCAAACATGACGCACAAAGTGCTGATGCGCCCCATCAACAAATCTTTTCCCTTTGCAGAAAACACAGGGGAAACGTTGGAAAAAAATTTGCAAGAAGCTTTAGAGGGTGCACCCCTACCCAGAAGTATCTACCAGCTGCAACACATTGAAAGCCCTACCCAACTTTTTATTCAAACGCTCAAAAATTGGCAAGTGACTGAATCGAGTATTCAATTCAGCAGCGATTATTTTTACCGCTCAGATCGAAGTTCAGCCATCTATTTTCGCGATACCTATTTGTTTACAAAAACCAATGGAAGTTGGCGGTTTCTGCAACACCCCAACAGCATGCCAGAGGGCGTTTTGCAATGTGCTCAAAGTGCGTTGGGATGGAAGCGCTGCGATGGTGGTGTTCAACAATGAGAGGCGTTCAGCGCTCTTGTCGTTCTAAAATTTGCTCTCGCAAAAGCCCTTGTGCATAACGCAACCGGGCATCCACAATGGAAGCCTCAATGTGATCACTTAAGTGTGCGGGCAGTTTGCGAGAAGCATCTTGGGCGGCTCTGAAACGATCGACAGCAGCGGCAACATCCCACCGTGCCAATTGGGCCTCACCTTCTGCACGCAAGCTGGCCAGCCCCCGGCCTTGTGCAGAAAGTGCGCCGGCCAAAATCTGCCACACCTGCGCGTCAAGAGGATGCTGCAAAACCCAGCGCTGAAGATTTGAAATGACTTTCGTTAAGAGGGCGGCACTTTCTGCGTCAGGTCTTGCAACATGTCGTCTGGAAGCGGCTTGAGAAATAAAGATCATTTCTGGACGCGCCCAATTCGGCTCATTCACCGTCTTGTCAAGTAAACCCAAGACTTGTTGCATATCGTCTTCTTTGAAAGCAAGCTCAACTTCTAACAGTTGAATCAAACGCAATGCATTTTGCTGCGTTCCTGCGGCTTGGATCAGTGCATGTCTTAAAGCCTTGGCTTGATTGAAGTCTCGCAACTGAAGCCAAGACATGTAAGCACCATATAAAACCCCCATGCGTTTGCTCGCTGGCAAACGCTCAAGGTTGGGGTCTGCAGCTTCAGTGGCCCAAGCCCGCAGCGCGTCCACACCCGGTTGAGACATTGTCCGTGCTCTAGCGGACATCATGGCTTGAACCAAGTCTTCTTCTAAATTGCGCGGCTGGGTTTGTTGCAATTGTTGCCGCGCTTGCATGTCTGCCATGCGCTCGGTTGTCAGGGGGTGGCTTCTAAGATAAGGAAAACCACCGCTGTCATTCAAACCAGACGCTTGTTGCAGCTTGCCAAACATGGTGACAAAACCTTGCGTATCAAATCCCGCATCCGCCATGACGCCATAACCAATGCGATCTGCCTCGCGCTCCATGTCACGAGAGAAGTTCAACTGCGATTGCACGGCCAGGGCTTGACCGCCAACGATCATGGCTTGAGCACCTTGCGCACCTTGTGCACTTTTCCCGGCGGCCAAGACCCCCAAAATCATGGCACCGATGAGCCAAGGCGTCATGCGTGCCTGTTCACCCATCGACCTGCCAATGTGTCTTTGGGTGACATGTGTCAGTTCGTGGGCCATGACCGAGGCTAATTCATCACGGGAGGAAACCACGCTGATGAGGCCCAAATGAACACCCAAATAACCACCGGGCAATGCAAAGGCATTCACTGAACGATCTCTGCCAACCAAGATTTTCCAAGCAAAACGCTCCATCAACTCCGGCGACAACTCCCCTCTGGCCTGAGCACTTTTGACGAGGGGCTGCCAAATACCTTGCAAATACTCATCCAGAATGGGGTCTTCTAAAAAGTCAGGGTCGCGGTAAAGCTCCCGAGCAATGCGGTCGCCCAACTTGCGTTCCGCGCTCAAAGTGATGTCTGCGCCATCACCCAGAGATGGCAGACTTTGTGAGCTGGACGGCATTTGCGACCAGACAGGTGTGAGCCAGAGCGATGTCGCTAGCAACGCAATCAAGGCCTTGGAATTGGGAGAAGCTCGCTTCAAAGTATGCTGACCAAGTTCTTTAGAAAATCTGAAACACGTATCATGCGGTAATTTAGTCAACCTTTTGTAAATGGTTTTTACCAATTTTTAAGTCTCGGATCATGTCAAATTCAACGCCCACCTCTAATTCGCCTTTGACACATTTTGACGCGCAAGGCCAAGCCCATATGGTGGATGTGGGTGCAAAAGCGTCGACACACCGGGTGGCAGTGGCCACTGGCCGTATTCAGATGTTGCCATCGACACTGGCTTTGATTCAATCAGGCACGGTCAAAAAAGGGGACGTTTTAGGCATTGCGCGAATCGCCGGCATTCAAGGGGCTAAAAAAACATCCGACTTGATTCCCCTTTGCCACCCCCTGGCCCTGACACGTGTGGCAATTGATTTCGTCATCCAAGCGGAGGCAGAGGTACCGACCATTGTGTGCACCGCCACAGCAGAAACCATCGGTCAAACGGGTGTGGAGATGGAAGCCCTGACAGCCGTTCAGGTGGCCTTGCTCACTATTTATGACATGTGCAAAGCTGCTGACCGCGGTATGACGATGACTGGGATAACTTTGCTGGAGAAGCACGGTGGAAAGTCTGGTAGTTGGATGGCGAAATAAATGCACATCAAGAACTTGTTACTTAGGCGTCAGATTGGCTTAGGGCTCGCGTTAGCCGTAATTATTGCAATGCTCATTTGGGCTGTTACTTTAATGCGAGGCAATTGGACTGCGATCGATACGAAGCAGTGGAATACTTGGTATCCATCAAATGAGACGGCTGATGCCGATCCAAACAAGACAGTTCTTTACACCGAAGTTGACTTTAGGATTGAAGAAAATTACGTCTACGGCATGAAAAATGGTCGAGTTGTATTGCGCACGCGTTTAAGCGATGACGTAACCACTGGGCCAACTGGTTATCAAATCGAAAATGGCTGGGTATCGCGCACCATTGCCCTTATCAAACAGGGCGTTTTCACCGCCGCAGCTGGGAATCAATGGGACCAACAATGGCTTAATTCTTTTAGACGGCAAGAGCTTGTGTATGAATACATTTGCCCCAGTCAGGAGATTCGTCAAATTGAGTCTCGCCTTCAAAGCCAAGAGGGTCTGCAAGCAACGATTTTTTCTTTTCATACCAGTGGCGGTGCGGGATGGCGCTCGCACTTGGAAGATTGGACAACCAAGGTCAACGGTCGACAAATCGTGCCCCTTCTGAACCCTTTGGCACCCATCTGGCCTAGCTTGTGTGGCGAAACGCATTTGAGTTGGGAGTTGTATGCCCAGCACCAGCTAGCGCAGGAAAAGGGTTACCACCGCGTATGGATTCTCTTACCAGATACGATCGTAGATCCGACTCGCGGCGATGCTTCGAATGAAGGCGCCCAAATGGACATTTGCGCGGAGCAGGTGCCTGATGGGACGCTGACGTGCCTAATCTTCAATGGAGGTGACAGTCCTACAAGACACGCCCTGCTGTTAAAGCCCGGACGTTACCGATTTTTCCAGCGCCTGCATGGAGAACCTCAGCAAGAAGGTTGTGGGAACCTGTTACGAGGCTTTGGGAACAGTGGCCCATGCAACGACGGAAAGCGCTGGTATTGGCGTAAAACTTTACCTCCCCATGCGCCCGTTGAGGCTCAGCTTCAAGATCTGGGGCCTGGGACCTCAGTCGGGCCACAGATCAGAACTTTTAACGTGTATCTATAGAGTTCTTTAAATGTTCAGCCGGCTTTACAGGCACTGGGCAGGTACTTTGCTGCCATCGGTGGTACCGATGAATGCACTTGTATCCGATTGAATGGGTGACATAGAAATGGCATTGGCCGTGGCGCTGACAGCATTCAAATGCTGTCAGCCACCTTGGGCTTGGTGCAAGCAGGTACCGCCAAGAAAGATGATGTTTTGGGCATCGCCCGCAATGCAGGTATTCAAGGTGCCAAGCAAACATAAGAAGCTACCAAACCTTTTGGTCCTCTTCACCCAGTTGAGTTAACTCAATGACTGTAATAATCATAAGGAATGTGTATTCGTCTTGTTTTTAAATTGATTCATTGATCATCTTGTATGCCCACAATTAATGGCACAAATCAAGCCGACACCTTGAATGGTGGATCGTCAGCAGACTTATTTAATGCATACGAGGGCAATGATCGCATCATTACTGGCGATGGTGCAGACACTGTTTACGGCGGTGCGGGAAATGATGAAATTAACGGATACCCAGGTACCGGTGGGTCCTACTCTTATTGGACCTCTACAGGATCAAAAATTATTTTCGGAGAAGATGGGAATGATTTTATTTATGGATCGTCATCTTCAGATTCATTGAATGGTGGTAAGGGCAGTGACACCATATATGGAGGAAATGGAAATGATGTATTGATCGGAGATTTGGGGGATGACAAGCTCTACGATCAAACGGACGGTCAGGACACACTGCTTGGTGGCGATGGAAATGACTACCTCAGTTCACACACTGGAACTGGTAATAAATACTTAGAAGGCGGCTCTGGTGCGGACTCCATTTATGGCGGCGGTGGTTCTGACAGCATCACTGGCGGAGATGGGACTGATTTATTAGATGGCAGTGTAGGCAACGATACTCTGGATGGTGGTTTAGGGAATGACACACTTTACGGTGGTGCTGGTAATGATTCATTAGTCGGCGGCTTAGGAGATGACAAACTCTATGACCAAACTGATGGTCAAGACACATTACTCGGTGGAGATGGCAATGACTATCTCAGTGCTTACACAGGAACTGGTAACAAATATCTAGACGGTGGAGTTGGTGCAGATTCTCTTTATGGAGGAAATGGTGCGGATACGCTCATTGGCGGTGAAGACGATGACTATCTGGATGGGAATATTGGTAGCGACACAATTTCAGGTGGCACTGGCAATGACAAGCTCTACGGCGACGAGGGCAACGACACATTAGATGGTGGCTTAGGTAGCGACACACTTTACGGTGGTGCTGGCAATGATTCATTAGTCGGCGGCTTAGGAGATGACAAACTCTATGACCAAACTGATGGTCAAGACACATTACTCGGTGGAGATGGCAATGATTATCTAAGTGCTTACACGGGAACAGGCAATAAACATCTAGATGGCGGCGCAGGCTCAGATACTATTTATGGAGGAAATGGTGCTGACACGCTCATTGGTGGGTTAGGTGATGACTATCTTCGTGGTGGAGATGGAAATGATACATATTACATAGATAGTAGTTTCGACTATATTGATGATTTAAGTGGAAATGACACTGTTTATGTATCTGCAAGCTTTGTCAAAATCCCAAGCACAATTGAGAATGTAATTTACGTTAACGGTGCCCAAGAACTACCTTATTGGATAAGTGCGCTGTTACCAGACGATTCCGCCGGAAATCGTTTTACATCTCTTCTTGGCGAATCTAGAACATTTGGATATTTTTTCCCAACGAGTTTACCAAGCTACGACACAAGCGAAAAAAACGCGAATGGGTTTACTGCCTTCTCAAATATTCAGCAAGATAGAGCGATAGATGCATTAAGTTATGTAGCTTCAGTTATTGACTTGCAATTTAAAGAAGTCTCAGATCCTGCAACAGCTAACACCTTTACTTTTGCGAACAATATTCAAACCAATTCGGGAGGTTACGCATTTCATCCCTCAACTTACTTTTACGGTAGTGACATCTATTTACACATTTATGATGCAAACAAAACATTAGCAGATGGTACATATGGGGCATTGACACTAATTCATGAAATTGGACATGCTCTTGGACTTAAACATCCCTTTGACCATGAGCAAGCCGGCGAAGGTGGTATTGCAGATGCCCCTTATTTAACTGGTGAAGAAGAATCCTCGACTTGGACAGTAATGTCTTATACAAAAAGTTCTGCGCAATATTATTTAAAGTACAGCCCACTTGATATTGCTGCACTTCAATACATATATGGGCCTAGCAAAACATCCAGAACTGGCAACGACATTTACTCAATTTCAAGCGCAACAACCAATTTCATTTGGGATGGCGCAGGACTAGATGTCATAGATGCAAGTGCCACCAATCAAGCTGTAACGATCTATTTAACGCCAGGCTATTGGGGATTTATTGGTGCAAAAAAGGCTGACAAGATAACAAGTGCCGGCCAAATAACAGTCAATTTTGGTTCTGTGATTGAGGGTGTTGTCGGATCCAATTACGATGACCATCTTTATGGAAATGAGTATGGCAATAATCTCAACGGCGGTGCTGGAAACGATACTTTGTGCGGTGGTTTGGGAGACGACACATTGGATGGCGGCTCAGGCGTAGATAGTGCAACATATGACGATAAATTTGCAGATTGCACGATCACTTTAAGTGGCACTAATTATTTAGTCAGAACAAAATCCAATGGAACGGACACATTTAAAAATGTCGAGCAACTTGTTTTTTCTGACAAAACAGTTTCAATCAGTAGCTTAGACTTTGTCCCACCCACCATTGCGCTCAGTAGTAACTCGTTGAGTTTGAGTGCATCTCAAACCGCGACCATTACGTTCACATTAAGCGAAGCATCTACAAACTTTGCTGCTGGTGATATCACTGTCACAGGCGGAACGCTTTCAAACTTCAGCGGCAGCGGTACAACATACACCGCGCTATTCACTCCTGCAGCCAATAGCACCACGAATGGCGTGGTGCGAGTTGCCAGTGGTGTCTTCACAGATGCAGCAGGTAACGCCAACGCAGACGGCTCAGACACAAACAACACCGTCACGATGTCGGTCAATACGGTTCCTGTTGGAAAAAAAATTGAAGGCACTACCGGAAATGACATCATGACCGGAACCAGCGGAAATGACACTTTGGATGGCGGAGCAGGCACGGATACAGCTTCATGGTCTCACGCCTCAAGTAATTACCAATTAACTGCAACACCTACCGGCTGGAAAGTCGCTGATAAAACAGGCGCAAACGGAACGGACACAATTACCAATATTGAGAAACTTCAATTTGCAGATAGGACGGTGATCATTGAGTCAAAAGATCACGGCAGTTACGCAGACTTACCAACACAGCTTTACCAGTTCTTTATTACCGCCTTCAATGCTGCGCCAGGCGTCACTTACATGGACCAGCTGGCCGAAGCCTACAGATACGGCTTGTCAGTTAAGCAGATCGTTGACATCTTTACGACTAAGAAACAATTCACCGATGTCTATTCACCTAGTTTGAGCCATTCAGACATGGCGACTCAATTGGTCAATAACATTGTCAAAAACAGTGCCAGCACTTCTGCGAAAACTGAAGCCATTTCAGATATCAAGGGCGCTTTAGACCTTGGATGGACCGTAGGCGATGTGATCTACACCGTCTTTGGCAACTTAGCGCGCAAAGATTTGAGTGATCCTAATTGGGGCAATACAGCCAAACAATTTAACAATGAAATTGCTGTCGCCAAGTACTACACCGAAGTGCTAAATCAAAGCACGACTGATCTTGAAACTTTAAGAGACGCCATTCAGCCTGTGACACAAACTACAGATGTGAGCAGCGATGTCGTGATTGCGCAGATTATTGGCGTGTCATTGATGACTGGGGGACTCGGCCCCATCCCTTAAAGAATCAATTAACTTTTGAAATGTATGCCGATGTCAGTCTCTCAAAAATTTGATCTTGAAATGCTCAAGAACCTTTGCAGGTGCTGGGCAAATATTTGGTGGGCAAAGGATTGGTGGCTGCAGGACCGCAGGCCCAAGCACTGATGGGCTTGCCGCCATCGGTGGTGCCAACCAGCGGCGTCGCACCTGTTTGTAGCGGTGTTAGAGAGAGCGAATTGGCGGTTGAACTGGTGCTGCCGCGCAATGTGGTGGCGTTGCCAATCACAGTGATGACGCCATCGGCACTGACGGAAAGGCCAGACACATACTGCGAAGTTTGAGATTGGCAAGCGCTTGGCAAGGTAGTGCTGATATCTGCTTGCGATGCAGAGCTGACCACTTCAGAGACCGCGGTTTTACATTGTGTGGCGGCCAACAACATTTCTGACACCTTGGCGCGCACTGCATAGTCTTGATAAGCCGGTAAAGCCAATGAGCCAAGCACCCCAATGATGGCGATGACCACCATGAGTTCAATGAGCGTAAAGCCGCGAAAATAATTAGAACGAGACACTGTCATGGTGATCCTAGGTAAAGAATAATTTTAATCCTGCAAGCTGCATTGGGCCGTAAAAAAGCCGACCACAGGGGGTCGGCTTGCTGACAAACGCTTGCGGAAAATTATGCGCTGGCGTCTGGCGTTTCTTTAGAAGTGTGTTTGGCTTGCAAATATTTTCCAATGGCCAAAACAGCCAAAGCACCTGCAGTTGCCGCCGTGTAGTGGAGCCAAGGGTTGTCTGCAGAGAATTCACGCAAGGCAACATCGCTGGTAATGGTTTCGCCGCCCACCCAGCCAATCAAACACGCACCAAAGGTCACAATGATGGGGAAGCGCGTCATGAGTTTGATCATGAGTGCGCTGCCAAAAACGACCATGGGAATGCTGATGGCCAAACCCAGGATAAGAAGTGTCATGTTGCCTTTAGCGGCGGCAGCCACAGCAATCACGTTGTCAAGGCTCATGACAATGTCGGCAATGAGGATGGTTCGAATGGCCGCAAACAAACTGGCTTTTTCGACTTCACCTTCATCTTCGTCGCCATCTTCACTCAACAACTGTGCGCCAATGTACAAGAGCAACACACCGCCGATGATTTGCAAGAAAGACAGCTCAAGCAAGGCGGCCGCAACCACCGTCAAAGCGATTCGAAGAACCACAGCAGCACCAGAGCCAAACAAAATGGCTTGACGTTGTTGGTGTTCGGGCAGCGACCTTGCCGCTAAGGCAATGACCACTGCGTTGTCGCCAGACAAAATGATGTTGATCCAGATGATCTTCATCAAGCCGATCCAAAAGTCGGCGTTTTGTAACATTTCCATGTCAGTCCCTTTGCATTTTTAGTAGGAATAAGAAAAGGCCCCTAAGGGCCAATTCTTTTGTCGGGACTTCGATTTTAACGGCCAGACTGGGCCGTGGGGTGCGTATAACTGCTTATGGCAATTAGAGCATGGCCTTGAGCAATCGGCCCATTTCTGAAGGATTGCGGGTGATTTTGAAACCGCACTCTTCCATGATGGCCAATTTGGCATCGGCCGTGTCGGCACCGCCAGAAATCAAGGCACCGGCGTGGCCCATGCGTTTGCCTGCAGGCGCAGTGACACCCGCGATGAAGCCAACGATCGGCTTCTTCATGTTGTCTTTGCACCAGCGAGCCGCTTCAGCTTCGTCGGGTCCACCAATTTCACCGATCATGATCACGGCATCGGTGTCTGGGTCTTCGTTGAAAGCGCGCATCACGTCGATGTGCTTCAAGCCATTGATAGGATCGCCACCAATACCGACGGCAGAAGATTGGCCCAAACCGATTTCGGTCAATTGCGCCACAGCTTCGTATGTCAATGTGCCTGAACGTGACACCACGCCAATGCGACCCTTGCGGTGAATGTGACCGGGCATGATGCCGATCTTGATTTCATCGGGGGTGATCAGGCCTGGGCAGTTGGGGCCCAAAAGCAAGGTTTTCTTGCCGCCAGCCGCTTCTTTGGCGCGCATGCGATTGCGCACTTCGAGCATGTCACGGACAGGAATACCTTCGGTAATGCAGATGGCCAAATCGAGGTCGGCTTCAACGGCTTCCCAGATGGCAGCGGCAGCACCTGCTGGCGGCACGTAGATCACAGAAACTGTTGCGCCTGTGTCGGTTGCCGCTTCTTTGACCGATGCGTAAATTGGGATGTTGAAAATGGACTCGCCCGCTTTTTTGGGGTTCACACCTGCAACGAAGCAGTTTTTACCATTGGCGTACTCTTGGCATTTTTCAGTGTGGAACTGACCGGTCTTACCGGTAATACCTTGGGTAATGACTTTAGTGTCTTTGTTGATAAAGATAGACATGTAATTAACCTTTCACCGCTTTAACGGCAGCTTGTGCTGCTTCTGCCATGGTGTCCACGGAAATGATGGGCAAACCGCTTTCTTTGAGCATCTTCTTGCCC